>Ga0123356_10000906_pt1 | contig 32799 bp, 22 predicted proteins | sample TergutEmb28metaG_2_FD_92546 | JGI IMG/M metagenome (GOLD analysis project Ga0123356, IMG submission 92546) | Embiratermes neotenicus P3 segment gut microbial communities from Petit-Saut dam, French Guiana - Emb289 P3 | ecosystem: Host-associated > Arthropoda: Insects > Digestive system > Gut ...
AAACGATTATGACGAAGCCCATAAGAATTTAAAGGACGCAGGTTATAAGGTTGATTATATTATCACGCATACCACTGATTCTAAAGCCCTCTTGTATCCGCCACTTTCTGGGCATTATAAGCCCGAAACCCACACTAACAGAATGCTTGCTAATTTTGAAGCAATGATTGATTACAAGCATTGGTATTTCGGGCATTACCACACAGATGCACGCATTACAGAAAAGAAAACCGCGCTTTATAACACGGTTATCCTTTTATAAATTCAAATTAAGGCTTAATTTTGTGAAGTTAAAACCACTGCCCAAACCGCTGAGTTTGTGCTTGGCACTGCGGTAGTAGACGAATTTTGCGTGTTTCGCCAAAGGGTGTAACCCTCTCTATCGTGAGTCCACACGAACGGTGCGTTCGTGGTAGCAAAGGTGCGTGCTACCCACACCGCGTGCCATTCCGCGCTATAAGGTTCACCTAAGAACGGTGCTGTACTTCCTGCAATGCGCCTTTCCCACACTGTGCGCTTACCGCCGTTATCGGTGGTTATAACTGTGGAAACCCTGCAATCGTGTTTAACTTCTTCCCAATTTCCGCTTGCAAGGGGGCTTCCGATAACCGCACCTAAGACTGTTTCGCCCTCTCTAAGGTTAAAGTTTTCGCTTATTTTCCAAAAGCGCAAATCGTTTGTTTCCGTGCTTCCCGTTGTCGCGTGGATTCTTAAATTTAAATTCCCTGCTTGCCTTAACCGCCACGGTTCACTGCCCTCTTTTACATATTGCGTGCTTTCGCTGTAAGGTTCAACTATGCGGTAATGCGAGGTTTGAACAGCGGGGTTACTTGCGCTTGCCCACACGGAATCAAACAAAGTGTAGTAATTTTCGCCGAATTTAAAAATTTGGGTGCTTGGGTGGTTATCTGCGTACCAAACTATCGGGGCGTTTGTTTCCTCATAATTTAAGACTCTGCGCCAACCTTCCTGCGAGGCACTTGGGGGTGCTGTGTAAGGTGCTACTGCGCTAATATTAGGCACGCTTCCCGAAACGCGCTGATAGATTTCGCCATGATAGCTAACTATGCGCCCCGTTAAATTTCCGCCCCAATCCCAACGCAGATTGCCGTCCCATTCCGCCACACCCACAAGATCATTATAATTAGGAACTAAAGCCCAACCGTCTGAACCTGAACCGTTAGGGGGTGCGTTTGTTGCACCGCCCGTTCTTAGATAACAGCTTAAGCCGAACTTAACGAACGAACCTGTGGTATACGCTTGCTGTGCGTTGTACACAAATTGAGGGGGATAGAGGAAAATATTTTCCTGCCATTTTCCTATTTTTAGAACCGCATTGCTAAGCGAATCCGCGCTTTTAATTCCGCCCCAAAAAGCCAAGGAAGTGCTTCGCACCAAAACGAACAGCACGAAAACTATTACCGCTATGAACGCAATTGCGTACTTTGCGTTTTTATTTTTATTTGCCGTTTTGTTTTGCATGATAAGCACCCCCTTTTGCTTTTTTGGTTAGTTTGCGGTATTCTCAGTGATTCGTCAGCTTACGCTAAAGTTATGGAAAGCGTAAGCGCAATTGTTACCTCTTGGCTGTGAATCGCGTTATAGATTGCTTCGCTTGAAGGTTCGTCCATTGTGATTTTAACTATAACTTCAAGATTACCGCCGTCTTCGTTAAACTCAATTATGAAATTGTTATTAAGATTTAAGTTTTCTTCGCCGTTTGCTTGAACGCCAAATTTAATTAGGGCGGAAGCGTCTTTTTGGTTTTGGTTAAAGTTTTCAGCTTCGGTATTGCCTATGGCAACCACTTCTGCGGATACATTAAGCAAACCTACCGCGCCGTTATAATCCTTGGCGTTTTGGTGTTCGCTGTTCCAAACCACATTCATAGTCCACACGATTTCTTGAGTTTCGCCGTCCTTAATTTTAGTTAAAGTGCTTGGAACAAGCGCACCGCCTGATAAACCGCCACCCGATAATGATATGGTTGTGGTTACGCTTTCGCCTGTGCCAAGGGTAACTTTGCTTTCGTCTTTAACGGTGTTACTTGGTGCGCTGAAACCGTGCGACCAGAATGCAAAGCTTAGTGATGTTGCCCCCGCAAGCACAAGTGCCACGATTGCAAAGATAAGTAGTTTTTTGGTTTTTTTCATTTCTTCTCCTTTTGGTTACACTATAGTAACTTTAAGAAAAAACGCTGTCAATACTAAGTTTAAAATTGCTATAAACTACCAAAAGCCAAAGCGGGCTCGTTGGCAAAAAACCAAAACAGCCACACTGTTAAGTGTGGCTGAGTGTTGAAAAATGAATTATAGTGCTTGCGGTAGCAAGCGCGGTGGTAAAAATCGCACTTTTTGCCACCGCCCCTTACGGATTTTAGGTTGTAAACCGTTAATAAATCCGCGTAAAGGGGTGAATTTGCTTATTTATTAAGCAAAGAGGGGAAACTCGGCGAGTAATTACGAGTGCGTTTCCCCTCAGCAGAGTGTAAAGAAAGCCCATAGGGCTTTCTTTACACTCTGTAATTAGTCTTCAAGCCTGCCTACTTCAAAGTAGTAGCTTGCCCTTGAGGGCTTAACGAACACCCTTGACGCAATGCTGTACACCACAAGTGCGGTTGCAATAGCCACTGCCGTCCATGCAAAGCCGTGTTGCAGAGAAACAGTTGCATTGCCGATTTGCGTTAAAAGGTTCAGGGTAAGCATGGCAACTGAGGTTGAAAGGAATGCGTATTTTCCGTTTCTTGTGATTGCCACGGCTATCAGCGCAATAATCACCGCATAAACCGCATTGGTATCCGCAAAGAATCCGCCACCTGCAATATATGCAAGCCTTGCCGAAGCAAACGCCACACCGCCAAGCATTAAGCCGATTGCAAGCGAAGTCATTTGTGAGGCAAGCCTGCCGTACACAAAGAACATGGTGAGTATTCCAAGATAGAATAGCATTGTGCCTATGCGGAAGGAAAATCCGCCTATAAACACGGTGGGTATAAAGTTAAGTGCGAACACTAAAAACAAAAAACCCGCGCCCACCGCCAAACCGAACCTAAAATCCTTAAGCACAAATTTGCCAAGCCCTAAAAACATCAATAGTGCCAAAACACCGAATATTACACTGCTTATAATCATAAAAGCCCTCTTACCATTATTGTGAGAGGACTTTCAACTTTTATACACTAATTGCTAAAATTTGTTTTATTTTCCCTTGCCCAAGAGTTCGTCCAGCTTTTTAAACAGCGCGCCCCGTGTGCGTTCTGCGTTATGGCTTTCTATTGCTTGGTAAAAAGAATCAAAGGATTTTGGTGATTTGCGGAATTCCTGCAATTTATGCACAAGGGTATCCTCTGTGATTATTATGGTTTTTTCCTTTTTATCCATTTCCATAAGTTTCACATTGATTAGAGAACCCGAAAGGTACGCCTGCGCGCGCTTTTCTTCCTCATTCGCTGGCGGAAGCGCGAAGAACAAGGCGTTTCGGTAGTACGCTTTGGCTACCGAACTTAGCACAGGTCTGCCTACCACTGCGTCTGCGATAGCGTAAATTGCATTCACATTCGCGCCTTCGTTTACTGCTGTAAGCCCCGCGTCACGCGCGGAAACAAGCATTTTCCTATCGTAACCGCAATCCGCAATTATGTTAAATTCCTGCTTGGCAAGCCCAAGTTCGGCAAATGCTTCCTTGATTCCTGCCGTGTTTCCTTGCGGAACGGATACAAGCACGGTGATTTTGTGCTTTGTGAAAGAGTATTGTTCGTAAATGCTGTTTTTATCAAAAGCCGTGTCAAATTCAGGCGTTAGGGGCATATCCGAAACCAAAATTTTGCTTTCCGCCACGCCCTCTTTCATTAGCCCTTTCTTAACGCCAAGGTTATCCACCACATATAAATCAATTTGCTTATTTATGCATTGCTTATTTAAAGTAAAACTTGGCATTATCATAACCACAGGGACTTCGGGGTGCGAACGCATTCTTGCGGATAGGATTTCCTTCATTTTATACGCACTTGTTAATATCACAAGATTGGGGTGATACCTTAAAAACATATTAAGCGCGCGCTGGCAAGACGAACTGCTTTTGTTAAAAACAATATCTTGCTTTGGAAGTTTATCAAATTTCTTTAAGGAAAATTTGTCCTTAATAATATCGGCGGTTCGCACCACAAAGCCTTCGTCACTGAAATATTTTTCCTTAACAAGCCTAAAGAAGATATTTTGAAATTCTTCCTCACCTATAATAATAGGAAGCTGTGATTTGTTAAGCGCGAGGTAATCTTTGATTGCCTGCGTGTACTCAATGTTCTTGTTTTCTGTGAAAATTAGGATTCTTTTTTTGTCTTTCATAATTATAATTTTTTGTTTTTTAGCGGTAAGGTTACTATGATTCTATTGTAATCGGAATTACCATTGGGCGTCTTTTTAATTTGTTAAATAGGATTTTGGCGCAAACTTTGCGAATGTCATTTCTTGCTTCGCTTGCCACAAATTCACTGCCTGCATTTGCCATGAATTTTACGCTAAGTTCGGTTTTGATATCCTCAACAAGCGATTCCGGTAGCATAATCCCCCTTGAAATGATAATCGGGGGTGCGGTCAGTTCGCCTGATTTTGAAGAAGCATTTACGATTGCAATCACGAATCCGTCCCCAGACATTAGCTTCCTATCTCTTAATAAAACCTCAGAACTTTCTTGCAGACTGCTGTCAAGCATTACTATTCCCGAAGGGACTGTGCCTTGCTTTTTGATTCCTGATTTTGAAATATCGTAAACCTGCCCAAGTTCGGGAATTTCCACATTCGCAGGGCTTATTCCCATAAGAGAGGCAAGTTCTGCGTGCAGTTTTAAGTGCCTATATTCACCGTGAACTGGCATGAAGAACTTTGGCTTGGTTAAGCTCATCATCATTTTAAGTTCCTCACGGCAGGCATGCCCCGAAACATGGATTGAGGTTAAAGCATGGTAAATAACATCTGCGCCCTTGCGCGACAGGTTATTTATTACCTTATAAATGCTTCGTTGATTTCCGGGGATTGGCGAAGCGGCGATAATCACCGTGTCGTCCTTTCCTATAACCACCTTTTTAAATTCGTTCGTACTCATGCGTGAAAGCGCGCTTTCGGGTTCACCTTGCGAACCTGTGGCAAGAATGCAAACCCTATCATTTGGAATTGAACCGATTTTATCAAGATCAATAAGCAAATTAGGCGGATATTTTAATTCCTTGATAGCATAAGTAATTTTAACAATGTTTTCCATACTGCGTCCGCTAAACGCAACACGGCGGTTATATTTAAGCGCGCAATTCAAAATTTGCTGAATGCGGTGAACATTTGAAGCAAATGTGGCAACGATTAACCGTTTGTGGATATTTTGCCCGAAAATATTATCAAGGCTTTTGCCTACATTTCTTTCAGACATACTGTAGCCGTCTATTTCCACATTTGTGGATTCTTGCAACAAAAGAAGCACGCCGTTTTCACCGATTTGGGCAATGCGGGAAAAATCCACGCATCTGCCGTCCACAGGTGTGTGATCAATTTTGAAATCCCCCGTGTGGAAAATTACGCCCTTGGGTGTGGTAACCGCCACGGCGAACGCACCTGCTATTGAATGCGTAACACGCACAAATTCCACACTGAAGCAACCAAGGGTAACAACTTCCCTTTCTTCCACAACCTTAAGTTTAATTCCCTCAAGTTTGTGTTCGGTGATTTTATGCTGAATTAAAGCTATCGCAAGGTTAGAACCGTACACAGGTGTGTTTACTTCTTTTAAAACATACGGAATCGCGCCGATATGATCTTCATGCCCGTGGGTAACTATTATTCCTTTCACGCGCTTTGCGTTTTGTTGCAGATAATTAAAATCAGGAATAATATAATCTATCCCCGGCATTTCTTCTTGATTAGGAAAGCAAGAACCTGCGTCTATAACTATTATGTTATCACCGCATTCAATTGCCGTCATGTTTTTACCGATTTCGCCCACACCGCCAAGAAAAACCACCTTTACATTCGGTGTATTCTTTTTGTTGCCCTGTTCTTGCTGTCCGCCTTTTTTTGACTTTTCGCCCATTAAACTTCCACCTGCGCACCCCTCGCGCGCCTTTTATATATATACTTACTAATAGTATATACCAAGTAAGGGGCAATTTCAAAATTATATGAATACTTTTGTAATTTATTTCCATTCTAATATCAGAGAGGAAATTTATGGATTCAAAAATCAACGCGGTGATAATGGCAGGTGGCAAAGGCACGAGGCTTCAACCTTTAACAAGCGAAGTACCCAAGCCCCTTGTAAAAATTATTGATAAGCCTGTTATGGAATGTATTATTGAACTTTTGAAAAAACACGGCATAACCGAAATTGCCGTAACGCTTGGGCATATGGCGGATAAAATTATAGATTACTTCGGAAACGGTGAAAATTTTGGCGTAAACTTAACTTATTTTGTGGAAAATGAACCGCTTGGCACGGCAGGAAGCGTGAAGGGTTGCGAAAGTTATCTTTCGGATACCTTCATTGTTATCAGCGGTGATTCGTACACCGAAATTGATTTAACAAACGCAATTAGCTTCCACAAAGCAAAAAAATCACCCTTTACCCTCATCGCCACCCCTCATAACAACCCCGTGGGGCTTGGGGTTCTTGATTTGGATCATGACGGCAGAATTATAAACTTCATAGAAAAACCGCAAACAACAAAACCCTCACTAATCAATTGCGGAATTTATGTGATTGAAAAACGCGTGCTAAACTTAGTACCCGAAGGGTTTTACGATTTCGGCAGGCAACTTATTCCAGACTTAGTCCCCGAAATTTACGCTTTCGTAACTTACGACTACTGGTCGGATATCGGCACTCTGCCGTCCTATTACCACACGAATTACTTGGTAGCAATGTCGCGTAATGCTTAATAGTGATTAATTCAGAATTCAGAATTGTGGATTACTTAAAAATTAGCTTAGGATAACAAAACAGAGGATTGCTAAGCAATCCTCTGTTTTTGGTTTTGTGTGTGGTTTGTGGGTTTAAATAGATTGGCTTATAGCCAAATTCCTAATCTCTTTTTTGCTAAACCTTCGCTGAATAAACAAATTCTTTGCCTTGTCGCTCTACGGATAGCAAACCTTTTTCCGCCATGCGCCTAAGCAGTTTGTATGCCCCGCTCTGCCCCAATTCAAAATCTGAAGCCACATCGTCTTTCGTAAAAGTTTTGCCTGCGTACTTTTTCAAAACGCTACTTTCCGCTACCGTGATTTTCTTTGACTGCACTGCACCGTTTGTTGTTTTGCTTTTGTCCGATTCGGACAGTTCGCCGAGTGTGTTATTTATGTTGGGCATTGAGATTATGACTCCGCCCTGTGTTACAGGGAATTCAGGGGATAACCCAAATTCGTTGTAAGTTTCAAATATTCTCGGCAAGCCTGTTCCGTAGGCTTCTATAAGTTTCAGCCTATGAAAAGTTTTAGCAAGTGCTTCGTTGCGGGGGATTGACACGCCGTGCCTCATAAGTTCCTGCGTTACCCCTGGCATCAAACCGCCTATAGACATTATCTCTAAGCGGTTGTCAAAAAGGCTGACGAGAATAGCACCTTCAATATAGTAATCTCTGTGAATTGTAGCGTTAATCAGGGCTTCCCTTATTGCCACTTCTGGATAATCGGTGCGGTCAACGCGATACAGCCCCTTAAATACTGAGGATATCTTGTTATAAACATTAAGATATGCAAGGCAGTCGTCTATCTGCTTAAATACCGAACCGCCGAATTCCTTTCTATCTTTGAACAGTTTTTTTGTATTGCCTTGAAAAATTGCCACTTTTATCGCGTACGGACATTGATCCGAAATAATTAAACCGAGGTTTGTGTATCTGCCGTCCGTGCCGATTACACCAAGTGTCCGCTTTTGACTATCGCCGAATGCAATATCCCTTTCTTTGAAAAGTTTTTCTGCATAATCAAATGTTAAGTTTTGATCTATTGAAATAGAATCCACAAAAACATCGCCACTTGATTCTCTTATAAGTTGCCGTATGTGTTCTCTTGTAGCTTGAACGGAATTTGAGGACGCGCGAACATATACACCTTTCGGCACTAAGCCGTACTCTTTAAAGCAAAAGGGTAAAACCTCGCCTCGTTCTACGGTTATCTTAATAATTACCTTGCCGTCTTTCTCAATCGGCTCTGCTTTAAAATAAACCGTTGGATCTGGGGCTACCGAATCCCTAAAGCTGTTTGTTATTGCAAGCATAACATCGTCTGGGTTGCTTATTCCGCAAACTGTTCCGTCATCATTTATACCTATGTACAAAATACCGCCGTCCGTATTTATAAAAGCGAGTAGATCCTTGTTTACCTTGTCATTATTTTCTCTTTTGAATTCAGTTTCTCTATTTTCAAGCATAAATGTGCCTCCTTGAACTGTCCTTATTATACTTCTTTCTCTGACATTCGTAAAGGATTTTTGTCATAGTTGTCAAAATATTCAGAGTAAACGGGCGAGATAATTGTTTTATCCTGTCGTTTTGTACCTAAAAATTAAAAAGCCCCCGCCTTTCGGCGCGGGAACGCATTATAAACGCAAAGTGAAGAATGAGGAATTGCGTATCTAATTAATAATGAGATTTAGATTCTGCCACTATGCCCTATGCCCTATGCCCTTAAAAAAAGCACCTTGCGGTGCTTTTTTGTTATCGGTGCTTTTTTAACTATTTTTTATATTTGTCAAGTATGCTGTTGATTTTTGCAAGATGCACATTTTCAGCAGGGGCGGGGGCGGGGGCTGGGCGCGCGGGCTGAACCACGGGCTTGGGGGCTTTTTTAACCACAACTTTTTTGGAAGCGGGGGCAGTGTAGCCTTCTCTTAGTGCCGAGGGCGGAACTTTAATGAAGCCTGAGAAAATATCTGTGTATTTGCCTTCTTGAACATCAATTTCGTAAACATCTATTCCGTTGCTTTTTAAAAGGTTAACCACAGGAAGGATATCCCCTTCACCGCTCATTATTGCAACTGCGTCCACATTTGCAAGCCTTGCGATTTCGGCGGCGTCTATAACTTGACGGCTATCAAGTTTATTACGCCTTCTTGAAGCACTTGGAAGTGAAGTATCGTAACCGTTTGCGGCTATGTACTCATTGTAATCCCTGTTTCTTTTTGCAACATAGCTATAAAATTTGCAGGCTACTACATCAAATTTTTCAAGCAGTCCTTGAACTAATTCCTTAAATCCTACACAAGTAACTCTTAGGCTTGCTATATCCGCAAGGATTACCATTTTGGGTTTACTCATTATTCCCCTCCGTTGTTCTTTTGATTTTGTTTATATTTTATTTTTACGCGCCTCACGCGCAAAATAGAATAGGTATTGTTGCGCGTAACCGCTGTGTGAACCAAAAAGCTGTGTTAGCTTTGCTGATTTTGCTTCTCTTGAAAGGTTATTTTCGCCGAACATACCGCAATAAACCCTTTCAATCCATATATCTGTGGGAAAGCAATCAGTTCTGCGGTAAGCAAACAATAGAATGCAATCCGCCACTTTATTTCCCACACCCGAAAGCTTTGTGAAGTGCTTTCTTGCGCTTTCGGTACTCATTCCGCTAATATCAAGCGAAAATCCGCTTTCTATTGCTTTTGCAGTGTTAACAATGTACTCAGCCCGATAACCTGCGCCCGCTTTTTTAAAAAAGCTGATATCCTGAGAGGCGATTACCTTTGTGGACGGAAAAGCAAATCCTGCTTCCGTGCGTTCCCCGATTCCTTCGCAAATAGCTTCTATTGTGCGCTTGATTTTGGGAATGTTATTATTTGCGGAAATTATAAAAGAATATATAGTTTCCTCAATATCTTGATTTAATATTCTTATTCCGCTACCGAATTCAACTGCTTCCTTAATGTTGGGATACGCGCTGAGGGCGGATTTAATTTGGGTATAATCTCGTTCTAAATCAAAGTAATTAACGAAATACGCTGGTGCCGTTGATTTAATTATAACACGGCTTTCTTCACAAAGCAAGCCACAATTTTGTTTTCCTGCAAACAATTTATAAACTTCGCCGTATTTTGTGAAGCGGAATACCTGCCCGCACTCAAGAGTTTGCTTTATGCTGAATAAATGTTCGCCAAAAACATGAATTTCACCGTTAAGGATACTATAGCCCATGCTTTAGGATTCCCAAGCAAAACTTAAGGTTTTTGCCTTAAACTTGCGAATAAACGCTTACGCACTTATCTTCTTTGCCTTTTCTTTCAAAGCGGACTGTGCCGTCTATTAGTGCAAAAAGCGTGTCGTCCTTGCCGATGCCCACATTGTTACCGGGGTGAAACTTAGTTCCCCTTTGCCTAACAAGAATGTTGCCTGCAAGCACAAACTGCCCGTCTGCCCTTTTTGGGCCAAGGCGTTTGGATGCGCTGTCGCGCCCGTTTCTTGAACTGCCCACACCTTTCTTGTGTGCGAATAATTGAATATTGAATTTAAACATTTAAAATGTCCTCCACTTTTACATAAGAGATATGTTCTTTTGCTATATCTTTTAAAGAACACCTCATGGTTTCAAGAATGATATCTGACACATACCGTGAGTGCATATCCGTTTGCGGTAAACAAAAGCTAAAAAATGCCTCGCTCTTTCTGAACACAGGCGCAAGGTTAGCCACTTTCCTAAGCCCCACAAATGCACCTTGCACAAGGGACGAAACGGCGGCGCACACTATATCTTCACCCTCAGGCGCAAAGCCCGAATGCCCAGATGCGTCTACCTGCACGATATGCCCGTTTTGCCAAAATAACTTAATATGAGTCATTACCCTTTAATTTCCGTTACTTTAAGCTCTGTGTACGGTTGCCTATGACCTTGGCGTTTGCGGATATTCTTCTTTGCTTTGTAAGTAAAGATATCAATCTTTGTGCCTCTGCCGTGCGAAATAACTTCCGCTTTAACTAAAACCTTGCTTGCGTCTTTCCCTGCAAGAACCTTTTCGCCGTTGCTAAAGAACAATGCGGGCAATTCAATAATTGCGCCCTCTTTTTCTTGCAAAAGCTCAACTCTAAAAATTTCGCCCTGCGAAACTTTGTACTGCTTTCCGCCAGTAATAACTATGGCATACATATTAACTTCCTCCCTTAAGGGGCTCGCCTGTGCGGGCGGTGCTTTTTGCACGCTTAATGACCCGATTTGCGCGGCACATACTATTTTACCACACACAAAACCGATTTTACAACGGTTTTATCAACAAATTTTGCAATAAATTTTGCACCAAACTAAGGTTCTTTAAAGGTTATCCATGCCACGATTGAATCAGAGGCGGTTATAAAGACGGCAGAAAGCACAGAAGTTAGCACCGCGACAGGCAAGCTATAAAAATATGACGCGCTAAAGCCTGTGGTTATGTAAAGCAAGGGTGCTAAGCCTTTTAAGAACAAAAGTAGCAAAAATGCCCACAAAATGAGAGAGGGAAGAAGCGCGATAAAAGAAGCCACAAGATTTTGCTTTAAATCCGCTACTTGCGAAAAACCAAGCGGTTTTAAGCGCAAAATGAGTTCGCGGGAATTTATGCGCCTCATGGATATCATGAAAAGCGCGGTTATTGCGGAAAGCAAGGCAAGCGCACCTGCAAAAATGTCAAATGTCCAAAAGAATTCCGAATACCATGTAATCATAAAGTTTGCAAATTCTTCAATGGATATTACCATTGCGCCACTGCCCGCCACCGCGCTTATGTTAAGAACGGCAGAATCCTTTTTTGCGTTAGCGGTTATTAAAATATCACTAAAACCGCCTGCCCTTGCGTTAAGCAAAGATAAATCCGCCAAAATAAAATTGGCGTTAGCGTATCTTGAATCAAGAATTTCCCCCACCGTAAGCGCGATTTCTCTTTTGCCCACAAAAACCGTGAACGAATCGCCGATTTTAAGGTTAAACCTATCCGCAATAAGCGCGCCCACCGTTGCGCCTCTGCCACCGTGCGCGCTTGTTACCAAGTGGTTTGCGCCGAAAAGCGCGAAACCGCCCTCTTCAAGCCCGAATATATGGGAAAAAGATTCTGCTTCGCCGTTATTATAAACGGCACGCGAACTCAAAGAAATCACCGCTTTATGCGCAGTGGAAGCCCCCTCTGCTGAGGCGACTTTTTCAAACAGCGCGTCATTAGGCGAACTAATTTCGGTTACAAGGATTTGAAATGGGAAATGAGTTTCGCTTTCAACCTTTTCATGAATTTGCGCGGAACTCATTACCACCAAAAGAACCACAAACGCACCCAAGGTTAAAAATTTTAAAAAGCGCGGAAACGACTGAGAATTCGTGAGTGCCGTTGCCCTAAGTGTGTACATATTTTTAAAAACCTTGTGTAAGCCCCCGCACATAAGTGCGGTTAGCCACGGCAAGGTGATAAAAATGCCGATAAGCGAAATTAAAGCAAACACCGAACCCAAAATCGGCAAGGAATTTATAATTAAAATACCGATTATGCCAAGCAAAAGCGCAATGCCGAAAAACGCAAGTTTTAATACCGCTTGCCCTCTTGTGCTTGCACGCTTAACTTTTGGCTTTTTCTCACCCTCAGTTTTTACCCTGCCTGCAAGCACGGCAAATATTAAGCCCAATATAAGCCCAACCCCGTTTCCAAGTAGCCTTGGAAATAATCCGAACGAAATATCTTTAAGCAGGAAAGAAAGGCTTCTGAATACCGCAAGAGATAAAAAGTCAAGCAGTGCGGATAAACCGAACGCAATTAAGCACACAAAAAAGCCAGTTAAAAGCGTTACCCCGAAAATGCTTCGCCTTGGCGTGCCGATTGCGCTTAAAAGTTCAAAATTTGCCCTGTCCTTAGCGAAAAGAAGCCTCATAAGCACAGCAAGGGCAATTAAGCAAAATAGAACCGCAATCACACCCACCACGGTGGTGAGAACAATGACATCTTCAAGAAAAAGTTCAAGCCTCTCAAATTCCGTGGCATTTCTAATCTCAAGGCTATAATCTTGGCTTTCGGAAATATATTCCCTGATTTCTTTTAAATCGCTTGGGGAATTTGCTTTAATAAAAGCGTGCGTAACAAGTTGAGAGGTAAAAGGAATATTGATTAGCCTGCTAAGCGCGTGAGAGGAAATTACCATGGCATTGCCTGTGAAAAATAACCCCTCATTTTCCGCTATTGCGATAACGCTGAAAATTGCATTTGTCTGCCCCAAAGAAACCACCAATGAATCATGCTTTTTAATATTGTGCTTTTTAGCAAATTCGCGCCCGATAATAATTTCGCTTTCGTCTATACTATTTGGCAAGCCCACCGCGTTTATCGGATTGAACCGCTGAAGCTGATTAAAATTTGTGGCGTAAACCGTGGCAAATTCAAGGGGGCTTTCGCCGTGCCGTCCGATATGCGCGTAGGTTCGGAAGTATCCGCTAATATATTCCGAACGCAATTTAATTTCTTCATCTTCATTGAGGGCGGTTAAGCCGAAAAAGCGCGAACTTGATTCCTGCGGAAGGCTTAGCACAATATCCGCGTTTCCTGAAAATTGCAGGTTGTGTGCGGTAAAAATTTCCCTAACTATATTAGGTATCGCGCTTGCAATGGTGATAATTAAAATTATAATCGCAAGCGAAATTGCTGAGGCAACGGCAGGAAGTGTGGCGCGCTTAAGCCTTGCCAAAAAGTATCTTAGCGTCATGTAAGTACCTTCCCGTCATGTATGTTAATAACGCTTAAGCCTGCGCCAGCGCAAACCGCAGAATGGGTAACTTGAATTATTGCGGTTTTAAATTCAGTATTGAGGGATTGAAATAAATCAATTATCCCCTTTTCGCTTTGGCTATCCAAGCTACCTGTGGGTTCGTCTGCAAAGATTACGCTTGGGCGTGCAATTACCGCCCTTGCCACTGCGGTGCGCTGTTTTTGCCCGCCCGAAAGCTGGTGCGGAAATTTTTTTAAGTGTTCTTTAAGTTCGGTTAGTTCAAGCAACCTATTAAAATATTCCTTATCTGGCTTTTGCCCTGCAATGTAAAGGGGGGCAAGGATATTATCTTCCACGGTGAAATCCGAAATCAGATTCCCGTCCTGAAACACGATTCCGATAACGCGCGAACGAAAATAGCTTAATTCTTTAGGGCTTAACTTATTTAAATTATATCCCGCCACAACTACTTCACCGCTATCTGGCTTAAGCAGAGAACACATGATTCTAAGCAGGGTTGATTTTCCGCTTCCGCTTCTGCCCATTATAGACACAAAGCAACCTTCATTAAACTCAAGCGAAACGCCGTTAAGCACAGGCTTTTCCTGCGCTACATAGGATTTGAAAATATTTACGCATTCAACAATAGGCATAGCCACCCCTCGTTAGTAAAAAAAAGAGGGCAGGGAATCCCCTGCCCCCTTAAGGCTTATTAGTTAATTTAAATTATCTGCCACCGCCTGCGTCAGCACCGCTATCTTTGCTTCCTGAGAAAAAATCACCGCGGATTTCTCTAAATAAATCGTAAAGTGATTCGCTTATTTTAACTTCGTCTTCGTCTACTTCTGCGTCAAGTGCAAGCCCGTTTAAGTATGCAAGCACAGCAAAGATTGCGGAAATTTCTTCAAGCACTTCTTCTAATTCTTCGTCTGTAAGTTCTTCGTCAAACTCTAACGCAATATCCCAAGCATAAAGATAAAGTTCAATAGCTTTTGCTTCGCCCACCGCGTTTACGCCTGCATGAAGAACCTTACCGATTATTATCATGGTAGCATTATAGTCAATGTCTTCCATGTCTGCAAAAACTGCGTCATAAAGTGCGTTAACAAGGTTTGCGTTAATCACATTGAGAGAAGCAAGCCCTGCTGTCCTTGCAAGTGCAAATTCTGCAACTGCTTTATCAATATACTTTCTGAATTCCGCTACGAAATCTGTTTCGCTTTCGTCTGCAAAGGAATTAACTGCAAGAGGCACGAAAATTTTGCCAAGTGCGCCCATTGCGCTAATGGCGGAATTATTAAGGGTATTTAAGATGTCAATAAGATCAGCTTTCATTGAAAGTGCTAAATCTCTAAATTCGTCTTTATCTAAGGGGAATCCGTCATCATCGCTACTAATGTTCGTAAATGCGATTTCGCTAAATTCCATTCCTGTTGAACCGTAAATCCTGCCCACTTTAATAAGTGCGGTGAATGCATTAGTAAAGGTATCTCTGCCAAGTGCCAACACTTGATTGTAGTAGCCCATCATTTCGGCAACTTGTGCGCTTCCTTCTGCACCGAATTGATCGTTAAGCGCGCTTTGAACCACATCCTTTAATACTACCACAAGTTCCCATAAGAACCTTGCCACTTTTTCGCTTGAAACGGATAAGCCGTTAACCTTATTCATAAGTTCAACAATCGCGTTTGCGAAAATATCTTCGTTGTCTTCGCCGTCTTCGTCTTCGGGATATTCAACAGTGCATATCCAATCAAAATACTCGCAACCATATTCGCAATCGTGTTCGCCGAACTCTCTTTCTAAGTCATAACAATCTACAATCCAATCAAAGCAATCATCATCGCACCTATGGCAACGGTAGCAATCTTCTTCGCAGTCTTCACCCACTATCAATTCGCTAAATTCGTCAATTAAGTTAAGAATTTGCCTAAGTTCCGCATCGTTAATGCCTGCGTTTCTAAGTGCTGTAAAAAGCATATTAGGTGCATCTTTTGAAAATTGCGTTAGCCATGCGGGTGCGGGTATAGGTTTGCCGTCCTCGTCTTTGCCGAAATCAAGCAGTCCTTCAAACAAATCGTTAAGCAGTTCTTTAACTTCGTTTTCATTATCTTTGTTGAAACCGCTACCGCCGTTGTTGTCGTTATTGCAAGCCACGAACAGCATTACCGCCGTCATAAGCACCGCAACAATCACACAAATTTTTCTAAATCTCTTCATACTATCCTCCAAAAGTATACTTAAAAGTAAGTGCTTTCTGCACCTCTACCACAATGATAGCTTAAAATGCACGCTTTGTAAATAGGTAAATTGAAAAAACATTAATTTATCTTGCTAAAGCGAAATTTTCGCCGTTAAAACACTAAACCGCCCCGAATTTATATTGCTAAGCACTTTGTTTTCGCACCATTCTTACATTTTCTCTTAAATCTCGGCTTGATTCTGCTTGACAAACTATCACCACGGTGATAATATATTGATATGAAGAATAAATTTACACTTTTCCATGGCTCTCGCGAAATTATTGAAAGCCCATCACTACTAAAAAGCAATCCGCAAAATGATTACGGGCGCGGTTTTTATTGCACCGAAAGCATTGAGCTTGCAAGAGAATGGGCTTGCTTCAGCACCGATGACGGGTATGTTAATTCGTACGAGCTTGATGTAACTGCCTTGCGCGTTCTTAATTTGTCTGACAAAAAGTATAATATCCTAAATTGGCTGGCACTGCTCTTAAAGAACAGAGTTTTCGCCATAACCTCGCCCGTTTCGGGGCAAGCCAAAGAATATATCACCGTTAACTTCTCTGTGGACACAAGCGATGCCGATGTAATAATCGGATACCGTGCAGACGACTCGTACTTCTCTTTCGCAAAAGACTTTGTGAACAACAATATCACCGTGCAAATGCTTGCCAGTGCAATGTTTTTGGGAAACTTAGGTGAGCAAGTTGTGCTAATGAGTGGCAAAGCGTTTGAAACAATCCGCTTCACGGGACACAGCCCTGTAGACGGTAAGATTTACAATGCCAAAAGATTGCTTCGCGATAAAAAGGCTCGGGACGAATATTTAAGCACAGGGCGCAAGGTTAGTGCGCTTTCTGAGGGCGATCTCTTTATTGCGGATATTATAAGAGGGGGTATAAAGAACAATGATGCGCGCATACAACGAATCATACCTTAGCAACGCTATGACTAATCTCGGTGATTTCTTTGATTTTGCCGTTAATGCCAATAATCGCCCGTGTGAAGAAGTTTGGCGCGATTTCGCCACCTCTCAGCTTGCCTGCGAGTTTGAAAGGGGCAACCCAAAATTCGTGGTGGGGCTTAGTGGCTACGAATTGTTTTTCCGTTTGTTTAACATTACGGGGCAGGGTGTTTCTGCCCAAAACAACGGTGGGCTGAAATCAAAATCCCGCGAGTTTTGGGCGGGGTGGTTTTTGGCATACTATCAATGGGCATACAATACCTCATTTAAAGAAATACACTCAAAGCTCACCTTTGAAAAACTTTTAAGCCTGTACAATATATATCACGAAATTGATGAGCATGAAGCTACAAAAAATTTGCACGAACGGCTAACGGACACAGTTCCCACAAAACTTTCTCTGTTACGCAAAGCCCGCCTCTTAAAACAGAGTGAACTTGCCGAACTTTCGGGGGTTAGTTTGCGCTCTATCCAAATGTACGAACAGCGGAATAAAGATATAAACAAGGCGCAATCAGAAACACTGCGCGCCCTTAGCAGAGTTCTTTCTTGCTCTATTGAGGAACTTCTTGAAAACTAAGGCAGTGCCACAATTGTTTTGCTTTTTTGGAATACTTTTGCTATACTTTGGTTAAGAATCAAAAATAGTGAGGTAATTATGAATCAACAACCTTATAATCAATACAATAATAACCAAGATCCTTGGGGGCAGAATTCAAATTCGCTTCAACCGCATAATGCAAATAACGGCAAAAGAAATGATTTAAGCCTTGGTATGTTTATCAAAACATTTTTGCTTACCGCAATACCCTTTGTGGGCGGATTTATATTCCTTGCATGGCTGTTCGGCGCAAGCAAATATCAGGCACGCATAAATTACGCGCGCGCGTCATTTATTATAGGATTGATTGTGGGCGTGGTTTTCGTGATAATCTTTATTGCGTCAATGTCCGTTTTCATGTCTATGCTTGAGGGTATGCTGTAAACGGTTCAACCAACTTTTCACCTATCATAACAAACGACTTAGTTTTAACGGCATTTTTTAACGAAAGAAAAGTGCCGTGTTTTTCGTTATATTCTTTTATATAATTATCCACCCGCACGGTTTTTTGCCCCAAAGGTAACTCAACGGTAAGGGGGGAATTTAATCCGCTAATTTCATACTCTGCCATAATGATTTCGCGTGCTAAGCCGGGATCTTTTTCCGTTTCCCAAACCTTTAAAAATTCAAGCCCTTGGGGGGCTGAAAAGTTTAAATCCTTTAAAAATTTATCCTTATCTGTGGCTTCAATGGCAAGTGTGAAGTATTCTGAGGTGCTTGATAATCCCACAGGAATAGGCGGTGAAAGTTTTAACAGCGCGTGAGGGTTATGCCCTTGAGAAAACTTTGGTTCATAGCCCGCCCTTTTGATTGTTCGGTTAATCGCCCTCATTAAATCAAGGTGGGACATATAAACCGCAGTTAAGGTTTTACTAAATTTAACAACTAACATTCCGCACCGCACAATAGGCAACCGCCTTTACAGCTTTTTGTGGTTTCGCCTTTAAGAGATTTTTCATATTCATTTTTTAAGTATTCTTTAGCCACGGAAAAATCAATGTAGTCCCAAGGAAGCCTTGCATTTATATCTTTTCTTGCCGTGTAAAGAGAGGTGTTTATATTAAGTTCCCCAATAGCTTTTTCCCAAACGGAAAAATTATATAATTCAGTCCAACTATCCAAATAAGAACCAAGCGCGTAAGCCTTTTCCACAAGATAAGATAATTCTCTGCCACCGCGTGCAAAAACCGCTTCCAAAAATGATTCGCTTTCCTCATGCCAACCAAAATGCACGCCCCTTATTTGCCTTAAAAGCCCCCCAAGAAGTTGCCTGCGCCTTTTCATTTCGGCAATAGAAATTTGTTCTTCCCATTGAAAAGGCGTGATTGGCTTAGGCACGAAAACGGCAACGGACACATTTATAGAAAGTGCTTTACCGCCTGTGGTTTTAAAGAAAATATCCTTAATGTTCCTCACGGTTTTTGCAATGCCCTCAATATCTTCGTCTGTTTCCGTGGGAAGCCCTATCATAAAATATAGCTTAACGGATTTATAGCCTTTGGTAAAAGCCTGCGAAAATGTGTTTTCAATATCACTATCCGTTATGTTTTTATTTATAACATTTCTTAATCTTTGCGTGCCTGCTTCGGGCGCGAATGTTAGCCCTGATTTCCTGTGATTATCAGAAAAGCATTCAAGATAGCTATCCAGCCTTAGGCTTGGCAACTGCAATTTTACATTTTTGGCTGAGGCAAGTTTAAAAACTTTGTTAATTGCGCCTGATATATAAGGATAATCACCGCTTGAAAGCGAAGAAAAGCCGATTTCTTCCGCGCCTGTGGATTTTATTAACGCTTCCGCGGTTTTAACCACCGTTTCTTCATTTCTTAGGCGGATTGGGCGGTAAAAAAAGCAGGCTTGGCAAAATCTGCAACCTGCGTAGCACCCGCGAAACAATTCTACCACAGGTCTGTCATGCACGATTTCAGTGTTTGCCACAAGGGGTTTTAAAGGATATTTTGAAAGGTTTAAATCCTTAACAACCGCTTTTTTAACAGGGGTAACCGTAATGCCGTTTTCAGTTTTTGCAAGCGAAGGAACATAAGCCCCGTTTAATTTAACCGCCTCTTTTAAAATCTTAAGTTTATCACCTTTGTGCTTTTTCACGATTTCGGCAAAGGCTTCAATAAATTCTTCGCCGTCCCCTATTAAAATCAAATCAAAAAAATCTGCATAAGGTTCGGGGTTTGCCGTGCAAGGCCCGCCTGCGATAAGCAAAGGAAATTCATTTCCCCTATCCTTGGCACGGAAAGGAATCCCCGCCAAATCAAGCATATAAAGAAGTGAGGTATAACCTAATTCGTACTGAATGCTAAAGCCCAAACAATCAAAATCTTTAAGCGGTTTAACCGTTTCAAGAGAGGCAAGGGGCAAATTATTTTCCCTTAACTGCTGTGCATAATCCTTCCACGGCGCAAAGCACCTTTCACAGGAAACCTCTTTTACACCGTTTAATATGGAATAAAGAATTTGCAAGCCTAAATTACTCATTCCCACTTCGTACAAATCAGGAAAGCAAAGGCAAAAGGATACTTTTTTAGGCACAGAAAAATCAGGCAAATTATATTCACCGCCGATATATCTTGCAGGCTTTCGCACATTTAAAAGAATTTCTTCGTACTTACTTTTCATACTATTTATCCGCTTACTTCGTTTCTTCAAAGCAGAGGGAAACTGCGCCAAGGATGCCTGCGTCATTTAGAAGCCCTGCCGATTTAATAACAGGACGCGGATTGATTTTACCGCCGTAAGAAGCCTTATCCGCTTGCTTAGCAAGCATATCAATAAAATAATCACCTTGGTTTGAAATACCGCCACCCACCAAAACTGCGTCTGGGCGGAAGATATTAACAAGGTTCACAATTCCGTCCGACACATATTTTGCGTATTTCGCCACGATTTTTTGCCCTAACTTATCGCCCTCTTTTGACGCCTTAAAAGCCGTTTCGCCCGAAGCCTTGCCGTCTGCCTTAATAATTTGCGCCACTCTGCTTAATGGTTCTTTTTTTGCCATTCTTTCGGTTAGCTTAATTAAAGCGGACGCGGACGCATACGCTTCCCAGCAACCTTTTCTGCCACAGGTGCATTTGTCGCCACCCGATATAATCACCATATGCCCTGCTTCTGCGCCAGAACCGCCCTTGCCTGCAAAAATTTTGCCGTTAAGGATTATTCCGCTACCCACGCCAGTGCCAAGAGTGATAAACACAATATCTTTAAGCCCCTTAGCACTTCCGAAAACCACTTCGCCAAGGGCGGCGCAGTTAGCGTCATTACCTATAAACACAGGTAGCTTTATGTGCTTTTTAAATTCCTTAATCACAGGAACTTTTTTAAAGCTGATATTATTTGAGTACACGATAACACCGTTTTCACTATCTATCGTGCCGGGGATTCCCATGCCCACCGCTTGAATATCTTTTAACGATAGCCCTGCGTTTTTAATAACCTCAGTGGTTAAATCCGCAATATCCTTAATTATTTCGCTGTAATGCGCATTTGCCTTTGTGGGGCAAGAACCCCTAAAGACAATTTCGCCCTTTTCGTTCACAACCCCTGCTTTGCAACTCATGCCACCAATGTCTATACCGATATAATGTTTCATAATTTAATCCCCTTTTTAATCTGATTTTTTATTTAATTCAAAAAATGAATATTGATTTTTACCGTTTCGCTTTGAAAGATATAAGGCTTCGTCTGCCTTTTTAATAAATTCTGTGAAGTTAGCCCCCGCAATCTTGCCTGTGGAAACGCCGAGAGAAGCGGTTACGATTCCTGCTTCGCCACCCTCATGCGGAATATTTAGCTTGCGGATTGCGGTAAGAATTTTTTCTGCCACGGCGCAAGCACCTGCTTCGCCCATGCCGAAAAGAACCACAGTAAATTCCTCACCGCCGTATCTTGAGGCAAAGTGTTCTTTTTTCTGCGTAACTTTTTTAAGCACTTCGGCGATATGGCACAGGCAATCGTCCCCTGCAAGATGTCCATACGAATCATTATACTTTTTAAAGGAATCTATATCCGCCATTATCACACTTAGTTCAGTACCCTCTTCGTGCGGTTGAGAAAACATTTGGTTTAAGGTTTCTTCCAAAAACCGCCTGTTATAAATACCCGTTAACCCGTCATAATGCCCCTTTACAAAAAGTTCATGAACGGTGCTTGATAAAAGCCCGATTTCGTCATTCCTCTCAATTCCGTAAATTTCGCCTGCGTTCGTTTTGCGGATTTCCGAAAGACTATCCACAAGGCGCAAAATCGGATTAAAAATTAGCCTGCGCGTTGCCCTGCCCGAACTTGCCACAAACACCACAAACAGCACACCTATAACAAAGAAAGGCGGTAAAAGTTTTGTGAATTCAAACAGCGAAGAGGAATCATAAAATTTGATTACAGACCAGCTTGTGTTTCCGATAGGCGCGATAACCGCGTACCTATACTGCCCTTCGCCAAGTTTTACAACTGAGGGCTGAGTGCCTGAAGAGGGAAAAACTTCACCGTTATTTTTATTAAGATATTTGGTAAGCGCGTTTCTGAATGCACTGCTTGAAATTTCGTCTACGGCCTTTTTGGTTAAATTGGTATCCGCAAGGTGAGTGCCGTCTATTTGAATAACGCCGTTGCCGTCTATAATCAAAATGTGGGCGGTGTTTCCGCCGTGCTGAGAAATAACTTGTTCTGCCACCGAAACCAAATCCATATCCGTGGCGATTGCGCCAATCATTTCGCCGTTTTCGTCCTTAACCTTATAATTAAGCCAAACCGCTTTTTTATTAAGAATGCTATCATGCGCCACATTCAACGAATAATCGTAAGGGGAATCCTTTAGCGCGAAATACCAGCTATCGCTTGCATTAGCCACGCTTATTTCCGCATAATCGCCAAAATCTTCTGAAATTTCTGCCGTTATCGCGTAAGCCTTTAAAGATTCGCCAAGTACAATGCGGATATTATCGCCGTAAAGCACGCCTGCCGTACCCATTAGGTGCGCGAAAGCAAGGGTTTCTTTTTCCTTATTGTATTCGTCTTTAAACCAATCCGAAACGCTTTTTGAAGTTGCCGTGGATTTAATTACCGCAATATCTTTATTAAAATAGGATCTTAGGGTGCTTGCCGTATCCGTTGCGTTATTGGTGGCGTAGTTATAGGAAATATCGTCTGTTATGCTTGAAAATGTCCACACTAATCCTATTATCATGATAAGGGCAACAATGGCAAAGTGCATTATATTTATATTAAAAAACCGTGTGGATATATTGCGCTTACCCTCAGACGCCGAAACGCCCATAATGTGCATATAAAACACGGATATAACAAAGCCCATGCCGATAAGCAATGTTCCGTAAAACACAAATTGGAATACCGAACAAATTATGGGAATAACAGGGAAGATATATAAATATAAATCCGCACCCTTGGGGGGTAAGGACGGCTTGTTCTTGGTTCTTACCGCAAGCAAAAGAATCGCAACCAAAACATACGAAAAGGTTATTGCCACTTGAATCCAAATAAAGCTACCCCTGCTGTACACATTATCAGGGGTTATTTCATAATAAAGCCCTGTAAAAGGGGATATTATTGCAATAATTCCGCCTGCGATTGCAGGAAGCGCATAAATTATGCCCCGCCTTTTTAAGCCCCGTAAGTCGCCGTAAACCCTGTTATCGCAATAAAGAAGATACAATATGCCCACAACAGGGGAAAAGAGGTAGAACAGTACCGAAGATATATGGTTAAGTTCGTAAGCCCCTTTAAATGTCATGCCGTCAAGCAGATATGTTATCGTGTCAAACGCAACGAATAACATAACTGCAATCTGCAAGAACTTAAATATGCTTAATTCGGTAGATTTTACCTTTATATCCCTATTGGTGTGAATAAGCATAAACACCAACACAAGGAAGCCGATAAGATTTACTGCTATCCAAAATATTGAATTCATTTATCGTCCCCCTTCGCTACGCTCAGAACGCAATAAATCTCTGCGTGATTTCTTGCGTTCTGCTGAGGGGGCAAATGTTCGGTAAACCTCACCGCCTGCCCCCTCTATTGCCGATAAATCGGCAACATTCACCCCTTGGCGCGGATTTATTCACGGCTAAAAGCCTAAAATCCGATAGGTGAAAACCAAAAAAAATGCGATTTTTTGGTTTTCGTTTATATAGCTATTCTTTTATTACTTAATCTTTTTGTACATTACGAATTTTTCGTCTTCGCTTTCTTCCGCGCTTTGTGCAAGGCGCGTTGCCGCCTTTTTATTGCGGATTATGAAGAACAGCAGTGTGCCAAGGGATATTAGCCCTATACCGCCACCCACGCTTGTGCCGACTATAAGCCCGTAATTAGGTTTGCTGATAGCAAAAAACACTTCGGTTACATTGCCTGCAATATCGGTTGCCCTAATCGTGTAGCTTCCAACATCACGGAAAAGCATTTCATTATTAGTGAAGCGCGCCCTTATTGCCTTGCCGTTACTATCAAAGATTTCCACGGTTAGGTTTGCGCTGTTAGCCACATAAACCGTAACATTTTCACCGAATGTTCTTCCGCTGATTTGTTCGTAAGTCCTGTTTGCCACGCTTCCCAGAACCACAGGTGCGTCCCTGATAATGTTGCGCACGGTGAGTTCTTGCCTATCGTCCCTGCCGTTTCTGCCTATTGCTTCAAGCACATAGTTGCCGTTGTCACGGATAATAACCATGTACACAGCGTATTCCGCAGTGCTTAGGGCTTCGCTTCTTTCGGTTATCGCGCCACCGCTTACTGTGAACGAACCACCGCTTACGCCGTAAATAACTTTTACATAAAGGATAATATCGTCATTAGTGAACACTTCTTCACCGTCCACGATAAACACTTCGGGGTTAGTTATTTCCGCTGAAGGTGCGCCCTCGTCAACACTTACGCGGAAGGAAGCGGAAAGTTCGCTTACCACATTTACGGTGTTAATTGCACGGAAGCGGTAAACGCCGTTATCCTGCGAAGAGGAAAGCACCCAAGGCGCAGTGCCTGAGGGCAAATCAAGCCAATTGCCCCAAGTATCACCTGCGTCTAAACTTAGCTGATATTGGAATTTTGCCACGCCTGAAAGTGCCGAACCCACGCTGAAGTTAAATGTTACATTATCTGTAACCCAACGGGGCGTTCCCACAGTACCTGCGTTAGGCGCGGAAACATAGAACACAGGGGCGTACAAGTCAATTACCGAAATCCCTTCTGCCACCTCTTCTGTTTGTGCGTTGTAGCCTGTGGCTATGAAAGTGTAAGTTCCGTTTCCGCGGATTGTTACGGAATACACAGTGTAATCCGCTGTGGAAAGTTCGGTGTTAATTTCAAATGTTGCACCGCCGAGAACCCTGAACCAGCCGTCACAAACGCTGTAAGTTACCTTAACATTTAGAATAATATCCGTGTTAGTAAATGTGGATATTGCTTCTCTATTTAAGATTTCTATCACAGGTTTTGCCGTGTCAATGTTAACAAACCATTCATGCCATAAGGATTCATTGCCCGATTCCGAAATAGCTTTAAAGCGGTAAATAAGTGCCTTACCGTCATTAAACTCTGTTCTCTTAACCGTGAAGAATGCGCCTGTTTGGGATACCTCAATCACATAATTGGTATCCGAAATGCTTATATCTTCCCACGAAACGCCGTTCCAAATCTGATAAAGGAATGCCACATTTGAAAGCACGGCAGATTCAATTTGGGTTATTTGGAATAAGGCATCACCGTTGCGATACACTGGGGGGGCTAACGCATTATTTGTGGCAGTTCCGAACGAATCTATTGAAAGCCTTGGCACTGCCAAATCAAAGATATTGCTACCGTTTTCAAAGTTTAGTTCAATATCCAATGCACCGCCGTCCGGGTTGATTGCACGGATTCGTGCCACGCCGTTATTATAGATTTCCACGGTGTAATAGTAAATGTGTGAGGACGGCACATTTAAGTCCGGATTCGTAAAGTACGGCCTTCTCACATTGCCCGCAATATCAAGCCTGCCCATTCCGCCTGTGTAAATTGCTCTCACGATAATTTCCACGGTGTTTATTGTCCAGCGGTGTTCTTCCACTAACATTGCCACATAATCTTCAACCGTTAAGCCAAGATCTTCAAGAGATATGTATTCGCCCTTATCTTCACACCATATCACGATATCAAATTCAGGTTCGCTCAAGTCAATAAGCACGGTGAAGATATCCGAAATATCCTCTCTTCCTGTGATTGTTACAGCCCTGAATTCGTAAGTGCCGTTGTGAGTGGGTGCGGTGAACACCACATATTGCGCTAATGCAGGCGCGCCTATTTGAATCCATGCGCCCCAATCTTCATTACCCACGCGCCTTCTGTACTCAAATCTAACCATGCTAACCATGTCGGTGTGATTATCAAGCGTTAAGGTGAATTCCACGGGGAACCTTGTTTCGTCACCAGAGTACTGCAATCCGTTGCTTGAAACGGCCACCCTCAATTCGGGGTTGGCGGTATCAATCCAAGAAATGTTAATAACCTCTTGCGCGGATAATAGGTTTCTGCCGAAAGCGGTTACGCTAATGCTTGAAACATTGCCGTTAAACACATAGGTGTATGTGTACACATTGCCAGAGTTCATTACGGTGGAAGGCGTCATGCCGTTAGATAACACAATAGGATTGATTATCCTTTGCCCTGCCATTTCGGGATAGGTTACTTGAACCGTTACCGTTACCGCTTCACTTGTCCACAATTCGGTTGAGTACGAAAGAATTAGTTCAACCGCATTTGTGTCAATAAGCACTTCGCGCTGATCGGACCATTCGCTTCTGTTATTAGCGTTCGTTACCACGCGGAATTGATAGAATCCGTTTTGCGTTACGGTGAATTGGTGAATATCTTGAACGCTGTCAAGCGTTACAGCGGTTGAACTTCCCCAAGTATCGTCCTCAGTTGCACGCCACCTAAATTCGTATCTAAACAGCCCTGACGCACCGATATCTGCCGTGGTGAATGTGAACACCACATTATCATGTTGCCAGCTTCCTGCTTTGGGTGCAGACACATTCAGCGTGGGTACGCTTGTGGCTTGCGGTTCAATATTTATTGCTTCCACGGTTAGCGGAACGCCTGAGTTAAGCCCGTTTGCGCCGTTAACCGAAACGGTTATTAAGCCGTTTTGGTTAAACACCCAAGAGTGCGTGAACCTAAGATCGCCACTGCCCGCAATATCAATTAACTGGCTATTTACCACACCTGTCCATTCCGCACCGCTTCTTAGCACGGTGTCCGCGGTGGTAGCGTAGCTTGCAAGCAGATAAACAGTTATGGGCTGATTGATCCAACCGATAAGCGCAAGCGCGGTTTCATTTCCTGCCACAAAGTTTCCGTTTCCGATTCTGTAACCAACCATGGTTACTGTGGGGGTTATTGCAGAAATGTTTACATACCATTCATGGATTTGATCGGTAGGTGTGGGGATATTTGCGCCAGACACAGCCCTGAAGTAGTAAGCCCCGTTACCGCTTGCGTTTTGCACGGTGAATGTGCTACCCGAAGTAATGTTAACCCAATTATAGGGGTTAGCCGTTCTTGAGTATTGGTAAGTTACCCCCGAAGGCGTTTGGCTTAAGAGGTTAAAGTTAAAGCTTACCGCGCTGTTGTGCCACCTGCTGTTGTCCGTGCTTGCATTGGGCGCAAGTACGGTGAATGTGGGGGCTGAGGGATCAATTTGAATTTGGCTTAGCGAAATCGGGAAGAATTCAGACCATACTTTTTGATCGTCATCAAACGCACGGAACACATAATCCGCCCTTTCGGTTATTGTAAACCGCCAAATATCGCCGTTAGCGTCAGTTGACACATAAGTGAGGCTTATCGGTTCGCCTGCAAAATCAGTTTCCGTAGCCAAACGCTTTCCGCCAAGCACTAAATCGTTTAATACCGAACGGTTAGGATAAGTGGGATCTGACCATAGAACTCTTAGAAGAACGCTGATTCCGTCATTATCGCCACCAAGATACCACCTATCGGTAGGCACAGGCCTTTCTAATGAGATAACAGGGATATCGCTCGTACCCGAACGAACCCAAACCACCCAATTTTGGTTAAGTGTGTAGCTTTCGCCCGCTTCAGACTTTGCACGGAATTGGTATGCAAGCGGTAAGTTATTAGGTGTGCTTGAGATAGGTAAGCTCGTACCTGAAACTTCTGCCCAATCACTCATATTTGCGGATTTGTACTCAATGGTTACAGGTGAGGTGTTTCCGCCTGTAAGCACAAAGCTCAATGTGGTTGAACCCAATGCAAAGGTGGGATTTGCCGAACCCTCTAAGTAGAAGCCCGTGGGGGTTGTGGCAGAAACGGTGAATGAAGGCGTTGCCTTATCAATATGGCTTGTGTTAAGCATTATGTTTGCCGTTAAGCCGTTAGGATTGGTGGCGGTTACCGTTACACTGCCGTTTTGTGTGAATGTGTACTTCCAAATTTGTGTTAAGCCGTTTTCTGAAACGAGTTCAAGCCCGCTTGCGCCTGAAAGCGTGCCGATATCGCCGTGGAAAGTAACGCTGAATGTGGCTGTGATATCTTCGCTTGTGTACCTTAACGCGCCGTCTTTAAAGTTAGTATAATCCGCGTCAATCACCGGCACGAACACAGGGTTAGCCCTATCAATCCTCACTACCACCGATTGATAATCAGAGGTGTAAGTTTCGGATTTAATGCGGAAATGTAGCGTTCTTTCGCCTTGGGTGTTATGCGGATACACGCTTCCGATAGCTACCCAAGAGGACTCAACCTCAGGGGTTAAGGTAAACTGATAGCTATAAGCCGATACTGGAACAGGCGAGAACGGAATAAAGGATAGATTTATCGTTATATCCCTTTGCGTCCAATCACCGTGGTAAGCCCCGTCTGAAGTGGTGGCGGAAAGTGTGAACACAGGCACTTCTTTATCAATGCGGTTTGTGGAAAGGCTTAGCGTTTCCCTTACGCCCGATATACTTAAGGCTTCAACCGTTACACTGCCGTTTTGCACGAATGTGTAGCTGTAGCTATAAACGAAACTTGTGCTTGTACTGCTTACAAGCGTGCCGTTAAGGGGCGTGCCTGCAACCGTTACTGTGTTAACAGGGAATGCGTCAGTGAATGTAACGGTGAATGAAGCTGTTATATCCGTGTTAACCCAACTGCCGTTATTAGAGTAAGTTACTGCACTAAACACAGGTGCGTTCACAGAAATCTGCACAGGGTATGCCGTGCGTACGGTGTCGCCGATATCTTGCCCGATATAATACACATATCCAGTTTCCATTGCGATACGGAAGATATAGCTTTCGTTTCTTGCACCGCTTAGGGTAAGGGTTGCGCCCCTGCCGATTGCGCCGATATCATCCCAAGTTGATCCGTTGTTTGAGCTATATTCAATGCTGTAAGGTGAGAATTGAGGTTCGCCTGTGATACCGAACACAAAGCGAACTACGCTACTTGTCCAACCTGTGTAAGGTTGCGTTCCGCTTGTGCCGATATATTGCATTACCGAAAGCACTGGGGTTGCCTTATCAATTCTGTTTACGATAACCTCATATTCGTCATATTCGGGGGTTTCGCCCTGCGCACGCAACACATAGTTTCCGCGCGCGCTTATCACAAGTGTGTAGATAGAATAATCCGCCGTGCTTAGCAATGCGTTACGCGTGAGGGAAGCACCGCCACTTACCGAAAGGCTTCCGCCACTGTAAGAATAGGTTACTTTCACTAAAAGCGTAATGTCTTCACCTGTCCAATCATTTAGCACTTCTTCGTTAAGGATTTCAATTTCAGGTGCATAAGGATCAATGTTAACCGTGTAAGTTCTTGACACTGTGCTATCCGTTCCTGCGTTGTTCGCAGTCATGAACTGATATTCACCGTTTTGCGCGGGCGAATTGATAACCCAAACAGCTTGAGTAAGCGTACCGCTAACTGGCGCGCTGTTTCTTGGTGCGCTTGGTTGAGGCGCATTAGGAACGGTAGCCCATTCAGTCCAAGCGTCATTGCTGTTCTTCCTGAATCTAAATAGGAATTCATTTATTCCTGAGATTGAGGTGCTGTCTATAAAGTCAAATGTGAATGTTACACTGCCTGTTTGCCACACGATAACTTGTTCTGTTCCTGATTCGGGCGCGTCTATATTAAACGCAGGCGTACCCTTATCAATATTTTCCACTGGCAAGTCAAATTGGTGGTACAATCCGTTTAAGCCCGCACTGCGGAAGGTGTATTGCCCGCCTGTGCTTATCGTAACGGTGTAAATTGTGTAGCCGTCAAATTCCTCAATGTCGCCAGAAATCAACGCACCGCCCGAAACGGTAAATGTGTTCGCGCTTACGCCGTAAGATACCTTTACTTCAAGCACAATGTCTTGGTTCGTCCAATTCGTAAGCGCGCCTGTGTTAAGGATTTCAATTAGAGGCGAAACCTTATCAATGCTTACGCGGTAAACTTCGGTTTGCGCGCTTGCGGTATCCACATTGCTTATCGCACGGAAGCGGTACAATCCGTTTTGAGTGTGCGAAGTAAGCACCCAAGGTTGAAGTCCTGAGGGTACTGCTTGCCAACCGCTGTACGAATCGCCGTTGTTAACGCTTATTTGATATTCGTACCGCTTAATGCCCGAAAGCCCTGTTACCACGGGGTTAAATGTGAACGAGGCGTCCTCGGTTACCCAATTTGCCGTTCCCAAAGTTCCTGTGTTTGTGGGGATGACGATTAGTTCGGGGGTAATATCGTCAATCCAATGGATATTCACATTCGCCGTTGCGGACAAGCCGTTTAAGCCGTAAGCGTCTATGGTGAAATTGCGGTTAGAAGTGAATGTGAATGCGTAAGTGATTTCGTTTCCGTTAACTTCGGGGCTTGCTTGTGTGTAGAACCCTGCGCCAGTTAAAACAATGGGGTTCGCGCGCTCACCTGCAAGCACAGGATAGGTTACTTTCACAGTAACGGTTACTTCACCGCTAATCCAAGCAGTTGAGGGGGACGAATAAGAGATTTCAATTCCCACCGTGCTGTTATCAATAAGCACCCTGCGTGTACTGCTTACAAGGCTAATGTTTCCTGCGTTTGTTACCGCGCGGAATTGATATAAACGATCGCCATTTTCGGTTACCGTCCATTCATGCGCGCCGTCCACCACGGAATAAGGAACGGTAGCCCATTCAGTCCATGCTGAACCTTCGTTTGCCCTCACTTGGTATTCGTACCTTAAGAATCCTGATAAGCCCACATTTGAGGTAGAGAATGTGAACACCACATTATCATTTTGCCAAGTTCCTGCCTTGGGTGAGGTTACCGTAAGGACAGGTATGTTCGTTGCAAGAGGTTCAATCCGCGAAGCGGTTACGGTAAGCACCTCAGATGCTCTGCCGTTTGCACCCATTACTTGCACTGTTATTTCGCCGTTTGCGGTAAAGGTATGCGTATGGGTGTAGCTTGTCGTGCCGATAGGTTCTTCCGCAATTCCTGCCCATGCCAATGCGTTTCTGTTCACAGTGTCCACAGGGGTTGCGTAATCCGCGCGAAGGTATACCGTAATGCTTTGGTTAGTCCACGGCATTGAAGCAAGCGCGCTTTGGTTCGCCTGCACAAATTCACCGCTTCCCACGCGGTATCCCACCATTTGCACAGTGGGTGCTATTCTTGAAATGTTTACATTCCACCTATGGATATCCGAACCTATGCCCGATTCGTAAGTGTACGGCTGAATGCCCACATTTGATCTTGCCATAAAGAAGTATTCTCTGTTTTCGGAATATTCCATAACGGTGAACGAACTTCCGCTTATCGCAACCCATGAATAAGGCTGTGAACCAATTGAGTAATAATAAGTTACGCCGTTAGGTGAACTGCTTGTTAGTGTGAATGTGAAAGACACATTTCCGTTATGCCACCTGCTGTTATCTTGGCTTGCGTTAGGCGCAAACACGGTGAACACTGGTGTGGTGGAATCAATATTGATTTCAAAAGCAGGAACGGTGAATAGCTGAGAGTGAAGCCCAGAGTCTGCGTCATAAGCACGGAAAGCGTAATCCGCCCTTTCGGTTAGCAAGAAGCTATAAATATGGTAGTTATCTTCCGAACCCACATAAGTTAAATCAGTGGGCGTTCCTGCAAAGCCACCCATTGAGGCGCGCAATCCGCCCACGATTTCGTCACCCACAAGATTTGTGCGATCAAATTCAGGAACTGACCAACGAACTCTTATTTGCACCGTAATGCCGTCAGTAATGCCACCGAAGTGCCACCTATCTTGCGGTAAGTTGTGCAGTGTGATAATCGGCGCGTTGTCCGAAGCGGGGCGAATCCAAACCATAAGGCTTGTGGGGATTTGGAATTCCTCACCTGCTTCCGACATTGCTTTGAATGCGTACATTTCGGCTTGGTTGTTTGTCGTGCTTGAAATGCTTAGCGCGCTTCCGATAACCGCTTCCCACTCAAGCATATCCCCAGCTTTGTAGAATATGGTTACGGGTGAAATATTACCGCCTGTTAGGTTGAATTGTAAGAGAACATCACCCGTGGCAAAGGTGTCTGGCGCACCTGCCCAATAAACGCCGTTTGCGTTCGGTGAGGTGATTTCAAATTGAGGTATCGCCTTATCAATTATGCCCACGGATAGCGGAAGTTCTCTAAACCTGCCTGTGGTGTTAGTTGCCCTTACCGTTACCGTGGTGCTTGAAGTAAACAGGTAGGAATATTCATAAGTTAATCCGCTAATGTGAATCGGTGTGCCGGTGTAAGGCATTCCGCCGATAAGCACATTGCCCATTTCGCCTGCAAATGTAACCCTGAAAGTTGCGGTAACATTTTGGTTAGTCCACGAAGTGTGGCTGTACGAAACTAAACTAAATGAGGGTTCTTCCTCAGTTATCCTTACTGTGTAAGCCCTTGGCACACCCAAAAGCAATATCGTGGAACTGTTTCCTGCTTCCGTGATAATGCGGAAATAGTACACCGCGTTTGCAGGCGCACCCACAATAAATTGAGTGCCTGAAATATCTTGCCACGAATTAGCAATGCTTGGGGTATGCGTCCACTGAATTGTGTAAGGCATATTTGACACGGGGCGACCCCCAATAGCAAACTCAAACCTTACAGGGGTGTCTACCCATTCGCCGTCAAGATAATTTACCATTCCTGTTGCGCCCTTAAATACTTCCACAGTAATCGTGGGTTCAGCACTATCCACATGGGTTACATTTACGCTTGCTATCTCAGAGAGTGTTCCTGCAAGGGATATTGTTTGGAATTGGTACAATCCGTTTTGGGTTACTGTGATAGCTTCGTTGTAAGGTTGCCA
>Ga0123356_10000907_pt1 | contig 32796 bp, 31 predicted proteins | sample TergutEmb28metaG_2_FD_92546 | JGI IMG/M metagenome (GOLD analysis project Ga0123356, IMG submission 92546) | Embiratermes neotenicus P3 segment gut microbial communities from Petit-Saut dam, French Guiana - Emb289 P3 | ecosystem: Host-associated > Arthropoda: Insects > Digestive system > Gut ...
AAGCCCAATTCAGACCTAATAGAGCAATTTATCAGGTCCACATTTATGTCCCCGCAATTGGAGGCCAACACCATCATCCCTGTAAGGCGAATTCGCCGTTTCAGTACGGGTTGAGCCGCCGCAATGTGATAATTGCGGGGCTTAGCAATAGTAGCTGAGTTTGACAAGATGTAGCAATAACAAATATAAAGATTGTGTTCGACGCCAGATAGCTCTTGTCTTCCACGCCAACAGACCCAAGCCAAACTGTTTATCAGCATAAACTAATACTGCTGACTAAATTTTAACATTTCTACAAAAAAATTGCAATTCACAACCCCCAACAAAAAAACCACGCTACAAACCCCGTTTGCCAATCCAAGGTAGATTTCAAAAATGCACCTCAACACCTCAACAAAAAACAAAATTTCATGAGGGGCGCAAATCCATTTGCGGGGGGCAAACAAACACAAAACACAAACCAACCAAACAAACCCAGCAAAAAACAACCAAAAAGAAACAAAAAACATCAACAACACCCCCAATATCACATCTAACAACACCCGCCACATGCACATAACACAAAACACCAAAAACAGAAAACACCAACCAAACAACCACATAAAAAGAAATAGACAATAAAAAACAAACAACATTATGGTTGTTGTCTGGATTTTGTAGTCACACAGCTTTATTTCAAAATCAAAAATAGAATATATAGGGATGTTTTTGCTTAAACCAGTCAGCTCGAGTTCTAATCAGGGAACCTTTTTCCAAATTAAACCTTCAAATCCAAAATATGTCTACCTCTTTGAGGAGGGCGATGGAAAGAACAAAAAACTCTTAGGCGGCAAAGGTGCAGGCCTCTGCGAAATGACCCAAATCGGTCTCCCTGTTCCCCCGGGTTTTGTGATTACAACGCAGAGCTGTCTGGAATATTTCAGTAACGGATTTCGATTTCCCGAAGGTTTAATCGATCAAGTTGAGACAGCCATAGCCGAAGTGGAGAAGAAAATGAACTTGAGCTTTGGCGATCCCAATAATCCGCTTTTAGTTTCAGTTCGCAGTGGTGCAGCCATCTCTATGCCAGGTATGATGGATACAGTTTTGAATTTAGGCATAAACGATGCCACTGTGGAGGGACTCATTAAACGTAGTGGGGATGAGCGCTTTGGTTGGGATAGTTATCGCCGCTTTATTTCGCTTTTTGGCAATATTGTATTGGGTATTGGTGATGAAGAATTCGATCAGGCCCTAGAGAAACTCAAAAAAGACCGCAACATAACCCAAGATCTTGAGCTCTGCGCGCAGGATATGCAAGAACTGGTCAGCATCTTTAAGCATATCATCCAAGGACACACAGGTAAGCCTTTGGTGCAAGATCCTCATCAACAGCTACTTATGGCAATAGAAGCTGTGTTTTCGTCGTGGAATGGAAAACGTGCAATTGATTATCGGCGTGAATTTAAAATCACCCCAAAAATCGCGCATGGAACGGCAGCTAATGTGCAAACCATGGTTTTTGGCAATATGGGTGAAAACTCTGCAACTGGGGTGGCCTTCACAAGAGATCCAGGCACGGGAGAGAATGTGTTTTTTGGGGATTATCTACAGAATGCACAAGGAGAAGATGTAGTTGCAGGCATCCGAACACCACATCCTATTGCAGAAATGCAACAAACCATGCCGCAGATGTATAGTGAATTAAGTAAAACTCGTGAAATTCTGGAACATAATTTTCATGAAGTTCAAGATTTGGAATTCACTATACAGGAGGGCAAACTCTACATACTCCAAACCCGAACAGCCAAGATGAATGCAACTGCAGCTATGAAAACCAGCATTGACATGGTTAACGAGGGGTTACTTAGCAAAGAAGATGCTCTTCTGCGCCTAGATCCCGCCCAACTGACCCAGCTTATGTACTGTCAGATTGATACTAAAAATGCCATAGCCCCTATCGCAACAGGGTTAGGTGCATCGCCGGGTGCAGCTTCGGGGGAAGCCGTTTTTGATGCTGATGAGGCCGAGCGACAGGCCAGGGCCGGCAAAAAAGTCATCTTGGTGCGTGAACAAACCAAACCAGAGGATATTCATGGCTTTTTTGCAGCTCAGGGCATATTGACATCAGTGGGCGGTAAAACTAGTCACGCAGCTGTTGTTGCTAGGGGTATGGGTAAGCCATGTGTTTCGGGTGCGGGTGATATAAAAATTAACCTCTTTGAAAAAACGGCGTCGGTGGGGGTCAATAAAATATCACCTGGAACCTTTCTAACCATTGATGGTACCTCAGGCAGGGTGTGGTTGGGAGAGATTGCTATGGTTGAGCCCCAAATTAGTGAAAATTTGACGACTATTCTTGAGTGGGCGGATCAATTTCGCAGATTGGAGGTGAGAGCAAACGCGGATACGCCTCAAGATGCAGAAAAGGCGCTTGGGTTTGGGGCGGAGGGGATTGGGCTTTGCCGCACAGAGCGCATGTTTAATGTAGCTGAGCGTATTGGGCTCTTTCAAGATATGATACTTGCCGATACTACCGAGAAACGCTCAGAGGCATTGCAACAGTTACTGCCGATGCAGGTGGAGGATTTTGTGGATATAATGCGGGTGATGAGGGGTTATCCTGTGACGATTCGTTTGCTTGATCCGCCGTTGCACGAATTTTTGCCATCCGAGGAAGCAATACAGCGTGAAATTCAAATGCTTGAGAAAAATCAAGAGACATTCAAAGAGGGTCTATGTATCTCTGAGGCGCTTTGTATGGTCAACCCTGCATTGGAAGCGGTTTTGAGTGAAAATATGCACATACTCAAAACGCTCACCACACTCCAAGAAGTCGAACTCAAAAAAAGAGTTGATATGCTTCAGAAAATTCGCACTCTGCGGGAGGTTAATCCCATGCTGGGGCATCGTGGGGTCCGATTGGGGATTACTTTTCCTGAAATCTATGAGATGCAAATAGAGGCGATTCTCTTGGCAACAAGCCGTCTTATCAAAGAGACGGTACCGGTGAAGGTGGAGATTATGATTCCACAGGTATGTACGGCTCAGGAGCTAAATCGTATATGTAACATGATTCAAAGCGTAGCAAACAGAGTCCCTGATCAGGATCTTAAAAACTATACGGTGGGCACCATGGTTGAGGTGGTTCGGGCTTGTATGCGGGCGGGAAAATTGGCGCAATTAGCCTCGTTTTTTAGTTTTGGAACAAATGATCTAACCCAGGCTACGTTTAGTTTCTCAAGAGAAGATGCAGAAAACAAGTTTTTACCATTCTACAATGAACACAAAATCCTCCAAGACAACCCCTTTGAAATCCTAGATGTCAAAGGCGTAGGCAGACTCATGGCTATAGCAGTAGAGTGGGGACGCAAAACCCGACCGGACCTAAAAATTGGAATCTGCGGAGAACACGGCGGAGAACCCAGCGCCGTAGAATTCTGCCACCGCATCAAGCTCGACTATGTAAGCTGCTCACCATACCGAATTCCAATAGCACGCCTAGCAGCAGCACAAGCAAGCATCAAAGAAAAAAGAGGACAGCTAAAACCACTCCAATAACAGCATCATCAAAAATCACATCGTCGACTGCGGGCCGACGCTTGAAAAGGTATCACCAACACAACCCATCAGGCCGAGGCTTCACATGTTTTGTCTGTTTTCATAAGATGCTTTTTGAAAATGCGCGCGACAACAATAAAGATCATACCAAGGATTGCCACACCAAAACCCCACATTACCATAGGGGTAACATGCAGATAATCTGCAAGGAGGCCTACGCCAAAACCGCTAAACATTATAGTCATACCTATAACTGAAATTCGGAAGTAACTGGTCTGGGCGTATGCGTCGCGTTGTTCACCGGTTAAAACCGTTCCAGCTGGTCGCTCTTTATACATCAAACATCTAAGGAAACATAAGGGTCCAGCAGATGCAATAAACACAGTAATGATGGAATCTATACGGAAATAATAAAGACAACCACCCAAGAACAATAAAATTATACCCGCAATCAGCAGATAAATTTGAGTTCTTTTCACACTCGCTCAACCCCCATTTAATTACTAACAATGGGATAAAAATTTTGCCGCCAGACCACAGGTTTGGATTGGTTTGATCAAGTTTTTTGAGCCACAATATTGACAAAAAATGAATTTTTAGACTGGGAGTGTTATAGCATATTACAGCCAGCCAGAGTTGAGACGTAAAGAGCTCATAAATATTTAATGAAATGGTGCAGGAAGTTAACTTAAAAGCAAACAAATTGAGAAGAGAGAAGAGAGAGGGAAAAATTTTGTCTGCTTTTAAGTCAATTTTTTCCCACAGGACTAGTTTAGTTTGATCCATAAATATCGATGTGACCCACCTTGTGGGTAACAATTTTCAAGGTCGCAGGCAAAAAATAGCGTTAAGCGGATTCAGCCGCGTGCTAACATTGAGAGGACATAAAAATATTGAGACAGCCGCCTCAACGTTAGCAGCCGGACCCGCCCAACTTGTCGGGCACATACTGCTTTTCCACACAAGTAACCTAAGTTTAAAATAAAGATAAAAGATGATGCTGGTTCAGCTATACAGTAACAAAGCGATAAAAGTGCCGCTTAGGCGACTATGAAAAATATTTCACGCTGTCTCGCCAGAGACGATATAGTATACGCCATCACAAACAGGCCATTAAATCGATAACAGCATCAAACATCAGCCATAAAAAAGAGGTCTATATGCTATCAGTAAAGCAGGACAACACAGGTTATTTAGGATAAATAAGGACTAATTTAGGGTCAGGACAGTTTTTGTTGGTTTAAACTGGGAATATTGTGCTATTTAACCGTGAATTGGGGAAACCCTTTAAAGCCACTCAGAAAAGTTAGCTAAGCTGGTAACTGTGTAGCATGGCGAAAGATGAGAAGAAAGAAGAAAAGAAAGAAGAAAAGAAAAAGCTTGCTTTCGATTACCGATCTTCACGGTTTTTTGCGTTGCTTTTTCCAGTTGTGTATCTTATAGCCATAGCTATTTTTAGCATCACATACAGTATAATTCCCGGCCCTGAATTTTTGATTTTAGCTTTTTTGATTTATGCGGCTTACAATAAAACGACTTGGAGATTTCTCAAAGATTGGTTACCCTTTATCACTGTGTTTATCTCCTATGAAATTATGCGCGGTATTGTTGGCAGTGCCATCACTCAAGAGGTCTGCCATCTAGGCCCCTACATTCTGGAAATGGGCATATTTAACAACCAGTTGCCCTCGATTCTACTGCAGAGTGCAATTCGGTTTCCCATACTTGATTATGCCGGTGCAGCCTTCTACTCGCTACACTTCTTTGCACCCACCATATTTGCCTATATCCTCTGGAGAGCCAGTCCACCAAATTATTGGAAATACACCGTCGCTTTTGGCATCTGCACCTATGCAGCGCTTATAACGTTTCTATTCTATCCGGTAGCACCGCCTTGGATTCAAGATCCCAGTGTCCTTCGTATATTAACCGAGTCCGTTGATGCTAACTTGGGCATACCGGTTTACCGTACAATGTTTGATTTTGTAAGTCCCAACCAGTTTGCCGCATTTCCCAGTATGCATTCTGCCTTGCCGTTTCTCATCTCCTTGTTTGCCATAAAGATCTGGAAGAAAAAGGCACTGCCTATTCTCATTTTCCCCATCGGGGTATGGTTTAGTGCCGTTTATCTAGGTGAGCACTATATAGTGGATGTTTTGGGCGGAATTGCTTACGCTTTGATAGCGTTTGTGGCTGTGGAAAAGTTGTTACCACTTTTAACCAAAAAAAATGGGCTACTTAGAAGGTATCTACCTCAACTCAAACCCCCTGAAAAACAGAGCACAAAAGAAGAAGATAAGCAAAAGATTGATGCTTAGAGTTTAAGCCAGAGCAGAATGCCTAAGATTAAGCCATAGATGGCCAGGGCCTCAGCCAAGGCAACGATAAGAAAGCTACGGAAAAATGTTTCAGGTTTCTCGGCTAGTGCGCTGATTGCGGCGCTACCAACAGAGGATATGGCAAGTCCAGAAGCGATTGCAGGAATTCCTATGGCTAAGGCGGCAGAGATGGCAATAGCAACTCGATCATAGTTGACAGGGGTAGTTGTTTGGCTTTGGTTTTGTTGTAATTGGACTGTTTGGGCAGTTAATGTTGCAGCCACACTCATAAGGGGCAAAATTACAAGCAACAACAGGATAACGAATAAAACCCTTTGTTTCAAGTTAAAACACGCTCTAATAATTATTAAGTACATATAATTAGCTATTAAGTTTTTTCTAGTTTAAGATCCAAGCGCTCTCTATTGAAATTATGCAACCGGTTCCTCGACTGAATAAGCAACACTTCTAAGAGCATCCAACAGCAAACAAAGCTTCTCAACCTCTAAAGAAACCCGAACATCAATCTGAGATAACATTTTTTTATAATCAGCCTCTATTCTCTCAGCCATAGCTATACCCCACACTATTTGATAACCAAAACCGGACACTGCGAGTACTCTATAACACGCTCAGCAACACTACCCAAAAGAATACGCTCAGCACCACGGCGACCATAGGTACCCATCACAATAATATCTACATCCAAACTCTTTGCAAACTCAATAATCTGCTCAAAGGGCCGGCCCTCTGCAATCATAGAACGAGCGGCCACACCAGCTTTCTCTGATAAATCCAGAGCATACTTGATATGGCGATGACCATTATTTTTGAGCTCTTGCGCCACCGCCTCACGCGTAGCCATCGCCGAGAGCCGCTCAACAACCAAATCATCCACCACATAAACAAGCACTATTTCTGCTTGATGGGTTTGGGCGATGCTTAGAGCATACTCCTCAGCACGGATACTATAATCAGAACCGTCTATTGGAACTAGAATCTTCTGAATGGACTGGGAACTATACGTTTTCACTCTTAGAAAGCTCCTTTTGATGTTTTTGGATTACATTTTTAATATGTTTAGTTCGAATAAACTCTTCACGATCTTTTTCTTCTAAAACCATCTCAATCCACTTGGCTAGATTACGGTAACGAGGAATAAGCACATAATTAAGAGCGTTTACCCGACGCTGAGTACGACGCACATCATTAGCAAGCTGGAAAATAGTGCCTTCCGCCTTTGCCAAATCAGACAACAACTGCAACACCACATAGAACTGTTTAAACGCGTCATCTAGGTCAGCATTGGTATCAGCAAAACCATAGTCAGGTCTAACAGCAACCGTTTTTTCATTAAAACTTACAAGTGGAACTGGGACACCCATGATGCTTCGGTAATCCACCAGATATTCCGCCTCATTAGTTGATCCCAATATGGCATTGGCTATGGTTTGAGATCCCTTAGCCATGTTTGCCTTATGCAGACTCTGGTAAGCTTTGTTCAAGACCTCCAAAAGCTCACTGCGTGTATGTTCAGCATCGAAAATATTATTTCGAAGTTCGCGCAACAAAATGTCACGTTTGCGCTCTAAAACATCACGTCCGGATTCTGCGAGGTTGAGTGTTTTTTTGGTTTGGATAAAGTTGATTTTTGTGGCGTTGATGTTTTCTGCCATTGCTATTTTGCCTCAGTTTTGGTTTTATGCAGGTACTTTTGGATGTATTCGGGTTTAATGGCAAGCAATTCTTCTTCAGATAAATCAGAAAGCGTACTCCAAGCCAGATCAAGGGTTTGTTCGATGGTACGATTTTCGGTTCTATCTTGATTGATAAAGGTTCGCTCAAAGCGTTCGCCAAAACGCAGATACTCTTTGTCACGGGCATTTAACCCTTCTTCACCTATGATGGTAACCAATGATTTGACGGCATTATATTGGGCATAGGCGCTGTAGAGCTGACTGGAGAGGTCTGCGTGGTCTTCACGGGTGTTGCCTTGGCCGATACCGTCTTTCATCAATCGAGATAGGCTTGTGGTAATATTGATTGGCGGGTAGATACCTTGTTTTTCGAGGCTACGGCTGAGCACAATTTGTCCTTCGGTGATGTAGCCGGTTAAATCTGGGATGGGGTGAGTGATATCGTCGTTTGGCATTGTCAAGATAGGCATCTGGGTGATGCTACCTTTTTTATTCACGATTCTACCGGCGCGTTCGTAGAGACTGGCTAAGTCGCTGTACATATAGCCGGGATACCCTTTACGGCTGGGCACCTCCTCCATCGCCGAGCTGATTTCTCTGAGGGCCTCACAGTAGTTAGTCATATCGGTCATGATAACTAGCACATGCGAGGCTTGATCGTATGCGAGGTATTCTGCTAAGGTTAAACCGGCCCGAGGGGTAATAATGCGCTCAACTGGGGGGTCATCAGCTAGGTTGAGAAACATGGCGACATTTTTGATTGCACCTGTTTCCTCAAAGCCTTTTCTGAAAAAGTCAGCGTCGTCATGTTTGAGTCCCATGGCAATGAAGACTATGTTGAAGGGTTCGTTGGCATTGCGGATTTGGGCTTGGCGGACTATTTGAGCTGCTAAGGCGTTATGGGATAAGCCTGGACTGGAAAACACGGGAAGTTTCTGTCCACGCACAAGGCTGGATAGGCCGTCAATGGCAGATATGCCTGTTTGGATGAAGTCTTTGGGGTATTCACGGGCGGTTGGATTTAGGGGGTAACCATTGACGTCACGTTTTTCTTCGGTGAAAAAGTTGGGGTGTCCATCTATGGGCTCGCCGTAGCTGTTCATGATTCGTCCCAGCATCTCGGTGGAAACAGGTACTTCAAGAGAATGACCGAGAAAACGGGTACGGGTTTGTGAGGGAGACAAGTCAGCGGTGCCTTCGAAAACCTGTACAGTTACAGCTTTTTGGCTGACTTGTATGACTTTACCTATGCGGGTTTTACCTGTGGGGGTTTTAACAGAGACCAATTCGTCATATCCGACGTTTTTGACGTTTTCAACAATTATGATGGGGCCGTTGATTGAGGAGACTCCTCGGTATTCTAAATTTGAATTTAGCATAAATCTATCCCAGAGTTGTAACTAGATTGTCCATATCTTGGTGCATCTTTTTTTCAACGTCATCTAATTGTTCGAGTTTATTGTTGGGTATGTTGTCTTTCATGCGCATGATATCGACTATAACGGGTAGTTGGGTGACTTTGAAAATTGGAGCGCCTTTGGTAATGATGGTTTCTGCTAGGTGATGGAAGTCAATGATTATTTTAAGCATCTTGTGTTGTTTTTGTGGGCTACAGTAGGTATCAATTTGGTCAAGGGCGTTTTGTTGGAGAAAGGCAATGCGAATTATGCGTGCGGTTTCAAGGGTAAGACGTTGTTTATCTGGCAGAGCTTCTGAGCCTACCAGTTTTACGATGTTTTTAAGTTCGTCTTCGGCTTGGAGGATACGCATTGCCTCGTCACGGTAATTGCTCCAGGTGGCATCCACATTTTTATGCCACCAGTCGGTGAGGTTGGGGATGTATTCGCTGTAACTTGCCATCCAGTTGATGGCGGGATAGTGACGGGATCCGGCGAGTTCAGCGTCTAGCGCCCAAAATACGCGGGTGAAGCGTTTGGTGTGTTGTGTGACGGGTTCTGAGAAATCTCCTCCGGGGGGTGAGATGGCGCCAATGGCGCAGATGGATCCGGTTCGGTTATCGGTGCCTATGGTTTTAACGACGCCTGTGCGTTCATAGAATTCGGCGAGTCGGGAGGGGAGGTAGCTGGGAAAGCCTTCTTCGGCAGGCATTTCTTCGAGTCGTCCTGAGACTTCACGTAGTGCCTCAGCCCATCGGCTAGTAGAGTCTGCCATCAATGCGACCGCATAGCCCATGTCGCGATAGTATTCGGCCAAGGTTATGCCGGTGTATATGCTGGCTTCTCGGGCGGATACCGGCATGTTGCTTGTGTTAGCTATCAGAATCGTGCGTTCCATAAGCGGTCGTCCCGTTGTGGGATCAAGTAACTGGGGGAAGGTATCGAGCACTTCGACCATTTCGTTGCCGCGTTCACCGCAACCCACATAGATAATGACATTGGCGTCGGACCATTTGGCAAGTTGCTGTTGAACAATGGTTTTTCCTGCACCAAAGGGGCCGGGGATAGCGGCGCTTCCGCCTTTAGCTATTGGAAAAAAGGTGTCGATGATACGTTGTCCCGTTATGAGGGGCGTGGATGCAAAAAGACGCTGAGTATAGGGTTTTGGGGTGCGAACGGGCCATCGCTGGAGCATGGGTATGTTAGTTTTTTTGCCGTTTGCGCCTTCTTCTTGGATAAGGGCGATTTTTTCAACTATGGTATAGTTGCCTTCGGGGGCGATTTCGACTAGTTTACCTTTGATACCTGCTGGCACCATAATGTGGTGTTCGACTAGGTTGGTTTCTTTTACTGTACCCAAGATGTCGCCGCTTATGAGTTGGGTGCCGGGTTTAGCTTTGGGTTGGAAGGGCCAAATTTTTTCGCGTGAGAGAGCGGTTACGCCGTGAGTTTGTTTGATAAAGGGTCCAGTTAGTTTTCGGATGGATTCAAGGGGTCTTTGGATGCCGTCAAAAACGCCGCCTATGAGTCCTGGACCTAGTTCGACTGAGAGCAGGTTTCCGGTTCCTGTGACGGGTTCGTTTAGTTTGAGGCCGCTTGTGTTTTGGTAGATTTGGATGGTTGCATATTCACCTTCGAGGCGGATGATTTCACCAATTAGGCTATTGCGGCCCACCTCGACCATCTCGTGCATAACGGCTTGGGACATGCCTTTGGCTTCGACGACTGGCCCAGCAACACGTATAACACTGCCTTCTGCAGGGGTCATATTATGTATCATCTCCTAAAAGAGCGGTTATGATTTGGCTTCGCAGGGTTGGTTTGAGTTCTTGGAGACGGCTGTCAAAAGTGGCGTCATAGCTTATTTTGCCGTCCTCGAGTTGGATTTTGCAACCTCCTATGATATTGAGTGTTTCGGGGGCGAGTTGGAGCTCAATGTGGAGTTTTTTAGAAATTGGGCTTAACATTTCTTTTGTTAACCAGGTTTTATCGTTAGTGTTGACATAGACAAGGAGGTTGGGTTGCGCCAGTTTTTCTGCGGTTGTCTGGATTAGTCTTAGGAGATAGTTGTGGTATTTGGGGGTTTTTGTGAATTCTTGGATGGCTTCTGTGGCGTGGTTTAGGGCTTTATCAACTAGGTCTTCTTTGGTTTGAAGTAGATAGTTGCGCATTTCCACTTCGGTTGCAGAGGTGTGTTTGTTTTTTTCGGTTTCTGCGTGTTTTTTTGCGTCGGTGATTAGGGTGTGGTAGGTTTCTTTGGCTTTTTCATGGGCGGTTTGGAGTGTTTCTTTGGCTTGGTTTTGGGCATCTGTGAGGTTGTTTTCGGCTTCTTTTTGTATATCGGTAATGATTTCGTTGGCAATTGCCGAGATTCCAGTTTTTATATCCATAAGTTGGCCTCATATTTTTATACCTAAAATTTTGCTGATAGTGTCGGAGAGTTTAGCGTTGTTTTGGGGGCCTTTGCTGTCGGGTAGTTCAAGGATTATGGGTGTGATTTGTTCTTGGCGGATTTTGTCGACTTGTTTGCGGATGGTGGGTTCTGCGGCAAAGGTTTCGCTTAGAATGATTAGGGCTATGGTGTTATTTGAGAGGGCTTGGCTTAGGGCTTGGTTTGCTTCATCAACTGTGGTGACTTCTGTGCCTTGGATGCCTACAAGTTTAAAACCGGTGATCATGTCGCTGTCACCTATTACATGACCAATCATGTAATCACCAAAAGATATTGGTACTAAACGGTATTAAATGTTTATTAGCAAATTCTAACATTATTATCAAAAATGTTGCGACCCCAACGGATGACGGCGGCGTCTATTTTTTGTCTAAAAAAATATACTGAAATAGTATTTGAAACGCTAAATCGCTTCGGCGAATTCCATATTGAGTCAAGCGCTCCTGAAAATACGGATGTAACAGAGTATGAGCAAAATATCCAACGAATTGAACAACGCCTACGAGACATCAAGGGTCTAAGCAACCAACTTGCAGAGAAAAAAACAAGCTCACTAAGCATTTTTCGATTAAACCAGCCCACAATAGTGCCAATTACCACAGATAACTGGCATAGTCTAATAGAAGAAACAGATCAAAACGTTTTAGCCCTTAAAGAAAAAATAGAAACCCTAAATGCAACCATAGCAAACCTGCAGAAGCAAAGAGACGAACTCACACAACAAAGAGATATGCTTGCCTGCATGAACAGCTTAGAGGTAGATATCGCCAGCATTAAACGGTTTAAACATATACATGTGGAAATTGCAAGTCTACCTATCAACACCTATGAGGCATTTAAAGCAACCACCACAACCCTACCCCTTGAGATACGCCGATGCCGTCTAAACCCTAGCGCCTACTTGGTATGTCTTGCCATGCCCGCAAAACACAAAGAAGAAATACAAAAAATTCTACACTCCTACCATGGCGAAATTTTTAGTATCCCCCCACATTTGCCCGAGAACACCAAAATGGCCCTAAGGGAAGTTAAAAACGCTTTAAAAGAAAACCGTGAAAAAGAAAAAACAATCTACAATAACCGGCAACATTTGGGCGAAGAGAATCGACCTAACCTTGATGTCTGGGGAGAAACAGCCCAAAACATCTTGGCACTTCTAAACGCTAAAAAACAGATGCTTCAATCAGGCCGATTGGCAACCATTAAGGGATATGTACCCCAAAGCAGATTCTGCGAATTGGAAAGTACCATAGAGAGTATGTTAAATGGAAAAGTCATCATTCTGCCAGATAAGGCTCAAGAAGCCCCAGTTGTAGAACCACCGTCTAAGATTAAGCATAGTCGTTGGATAGAGCCTTTTGGAGAAATCACAAAACTCTATGGGGTCCCAAAATACGATGAAATAGATCCCACACCTGTTATGGCCATAACTTTTCCTATTCTCTTTGGGTTAATGTTTGGCGATATGGGACATGGCTTAGTTCTTCTAGTCGGAGGGGCCGTTGGGGGCAGTCTTGTCAAGGGTAATCAAAGTATCAAAAATATTTGCTGGATTATGGCTACATGCGGAGCCGCGGCCATTATTGCAGGTGCACTGTTTGGTGAGTTTTTTGGTCAGCCATTTTTTGAACCGCTGTGGTTAAACCCTTTCCATGGCGGCGGGGTGTTTGAGTTTCTCCTATTTAGTTTAGTTGTGGGTATTGTGCAGATTACAAGCGGAATAATTATCGAGGTAGCAAATTATGCCATTAAACACAACTGGTCAGATGCTCTGCTCACCTCTGCACCCAAGATTGCATTCTATTTAGGCGGTGTCTACTTAATTGCCGTCTATCAACTAAACTTTACAAACTGGCTTAGTGGACCCATACTAATACCGCTCATTCCCTTCATCATTATGGTTATAGGTAAACCCTTGTTTTTAAGGACTATAAAATCTAGAGGACCAAAATTAGGCGGGTCTTATGCTCAGCAAACAGGAGAACACACCGAACAAGATAGTGTGGCAACTCGATTTTTTGAAGGAGGAAACACTCTCACGCGTCTGCTTAGCAATACTATTTCGTATAGTCGAATTCTGGCTTTGCTTATGGCGCACTGGGCACTGATGATGGTTATCTATACGGTTGCAGGGTTAATTGCACCCGCGGGAGCAAGCCCATTGCTACTAGTTCTAGCGGGGGTGGTTATCGTGATTGGTAATGTATTTGTATTGGCGTTGGAGGGGTTAATTGTGTTTATTCACACTTTGAGGCTACACTTCTATGAGTGGTTTAGCAAGTTCTATGCGGGTACTGGAACAGAATTCAAACCTTATAAACAAAACTTTACCTACACAAAACTGACGCTCAAAGATAGAAATTAGCGTAAAAAAAGCTGCTTTTGGATTGCCTCAGAGGGCACAGAGGCATCGATGCCTAAAGATAACATGCGCAGGTTGGAGGTTTCGGTTTCTTTTAGGGTTATATATGCAAGCGGTAAGCCAATGTTGAAGAAAAAGCGGGGGCTATTTTGGGCGTGCTTGACCACTGCGTGTTGGAATCGTCGCTCGGCTTTTGCCAAGGTTTCATCTGGAGAGGCGTCTTTGGAAAAATAGTTGGCGTAGTAGCCATTGAGAGCGATTTTAAGAGTGGAATCAAAGTTTGGTGCTAAAATCAGGGCTTCAACCTCTTTGGTGGGTAGGTGGAAGTATTTATGGGGCATTGTAAGACGTAGTTCATTAGAGTCATAGTTGAGGTTTTTGCCGCGGAGAATTGAGAGCAGAGTGTAGCTGTCGTTTTTGAGGCTTGCATAGAGGTTTGCGTGGGGTTTTTCTGTTTCAGGTAACTTTTCGTAGGAATCATAGAGATGATCATAGAAGAAGACATCGAGAAACATATCAAAGCAGGCAGCGGAGCCGCTTTTGTTATAGTTATTTAGACCTCTGTTAAGGGTAGATAGGTAGGGAGTTTTTTTGAATGTGTTGATTAGTTGGGTAAGGTTTGAGGCTTTGGCGGCATTCTCAAAAACGTTGTGCCACTCAACATAGCGTGATGCAGAGGGAGGGGTAAGTTTTAGATGTTTTCTGTTCTGCGGAGTAACCAGCGAGGGTTCCTTTGAGGAGTATCTTTATGTTTTCTATCTCAAAGTGCAAAAGATAGGTTTGAAGATAATCAGAGACAGGTTGAGGGGCATATTTGATTATTTTTTGGCAGGTTTCTATGAGGTTTTCATTGAAGGCGTGTTCCAGTTTGCGTCCTGAGAGAGGAAGCTGAATTTTGCTGATCTGTTTGTGATATGGGGTTTCTTGTAATTGAGCAGTGAAGTCAGGGAGGGTTGGGCTATCGGAGAGGACTTTGAGTTTAGCTTCGCTTAGCAGGTTGCTTCTTTGGGCGCCGATTTTTGCAAGAACAGAAGCATAATGGGTGGTCTGCATCAAGAAGAGGTTTCCTCAAGAACGGCATTTACAACTAGGCGAACGGCTTTGTCCATGTGTTCTTCAGCTTGGGCTTTGAGCTTGGCGGCAGTTTTCTTGGTAGCCTCTAAGAGCTCAGCATTGTTCTGTTTTGCTTCCTTGTCAACTTGTACGTAGAGTTTCTGGGCTTCTTGTTGTCCATACACTTTACTGTTAGCAACTAGTTTGTCAGATTCTTGATGGGCAAAAGCGAGTATTTGTTTGGCTTGGTTTTTGGCGTCAGCTTGAATTTGTTCGGCTTGGGCTTCGAGTTTTTTTAACTCATCCCACACTCTTTGCATGCTACTATCCACAGTTGTATAGAGACAAAGTCATTAAAGATATTTATGGTTTTTAAAGTTTGTAACTGCCAAGCATTTAATCGACAGCAATTTTTATATATAAAGTTTTAAAGAAAAAATCAAGAGGAATTAAATGAGTTTTATGGTTTATCTGTATTTTTTGGGTTTTGTTTGCAGCACAGTTCTGAACCTTCTTTAAAAAATACCCAACGGTCTCACTACACACCCAATGGTCATAACTGCTTGGAGATTTATCATAATTTTTTGGATATTTGACATATTTTGTGGCATATGGCACTTCGATGAAATAAAAGAGATTAAACGTATCCCCCTCACATAACCAATACCGATTTTATTGCCCTTTTTGTCCAGGCCGGCGTTTGTTAGCTAGGTGGACTAAATGAAACGTCGGTGTCTTTTGGAGGCTGATTAGACCTAGGCAAAGAAAAGGGTGTATGCTCTTTGGCGGTAGATGGATTGGGCTAATTTGAGCTCGGTAGGTGCGTCCGTAAAATGTGCATTTAGTATCGTCGGAAGTGATGATGGATTGATGAAACGTTCAGTTGATCATTTGGTTTACGTGGGATGACTTTAATACTTGGCTGACTATATTTTTATGGCGTTCCAAGTTATAATGGGGATTATAACTATGATCACAAAAAATAAAAAAATTTTGGCGGTATTAACAATCGTTATGGTTGGGGCATTATTTGGCGGTATATTAGCTGTCTCTGTTGCATCCGACTGGAGTTTAGGACAAGAAGCAACCCCTGCACCGGGTGCATCTTTCTATGAGTCGGCGTATGCCAAGGCAACAAGTGAGCAGAAAGAAGAGCTAGACAAAATCATTGCAGACAAAAGCATTGATTTGCCGGGCGAATGGATACGACCTGTTCTTATCGCCATCGGAGACCTACCAAAAGACCAGCCAAGATTAACCGCTGAGCAGGCAGGGAAGATATATGACAGTATAGGTAAAGACGTGGGCGCTTTAGAAAGAGAATTCAACAAAATCGCAGGTGCACCAGACTTTGTTGGCGGTAGCGGAATTGAACGCTCTGTTTACTATCTAAACGACGATAGATCACAAGCAATCTTTCTAATGCTAGACGACGCAATTCTCTGTACAGTTAATGACGACGGAATTTACAACATAAGATTACCGTTAGGCAACCAGAAACTTCCTGTCGACCCAGGCCCATCAATAGCACCAAAAGACACACCTCAAACGTTTCCTGTCCCGCAAAGCCCAACAAAAGCACCAGCACCATAAACACCAACATCAGACAAAGGCAGTTAGCCCTTTTGTATATGCGATGGTTATGAGATGCCCCAAGTGCTATCGATGCCCCCCATGTGGGGGGTTCAAATCCCAGTAGTCCCATGACAGTAGAGCAACAGATTTTCAGTTACCGATGATTTCGCGGTAACTACAGATGAAAAAAGCTCAAATCAAAAGCCGCACTATTCGATCTAAATTGTCAAACATGACGCAGTGACCTTGTTTGGGAAAGATTTCTAGGTTCGTTCCCTCAAATTTGCGGGCTATACCATATGCATTGTTCACGGGACATGTTTTGTCTTCTTGTCCATGCCAAACCCAGAGTTTACCGCTAATTTCTTTGAATGGGAGATTCCAGGGGTTTAGGAAAAGTTGGTGCTCGTCAAGTATCGCCTGAACACCGTCTTTTTGTCGAAATGCCTCAGCCATAGACTGATACATCAAATCCATCCATGCGGGGTCAGAAAAAAATACCTCATCACGAGTTGAACAGCCATTAAGCATCTGTCTGCCCTGAGTAGAACGCAAAAAAGATGCTGATCCGTCTGCTTTTAGAACCTGCCGACGCATATTTTGCATGGCTAATGCACCTATTAGGGGAAGTTTTAGCACATATTTAGCAAGAGGCATGTTGTGTGCGGTTGAGACATCAAAGGGCAAATTGGGTGCACCGACGACTACTCCACGGTTTATGCGTTGAGAAAAACAGGTCATGTATGCAAGTGCAAAAACGCCGCCGCCAGACCAGCCCAAAACACTGAAGTGAGAGAGACCTAAGTGGTCGGCTAAAAAGTTGAGGTCACAGTTGAAGTCTTGAATAGTTTTTCGAGGTTTATAGGTGGATAAACCATAGCCAGGTCGGTCGACAGATATGAGTTGAATATTTTGATTGATAAAAGGTTTTAGGAGAAGAGCTTCTAGGCGGCTACTGGCAGTACCGTGGAAATACAGAACTGGGACGCCTTTACCGGCTACAAGGTATCCCAGTTGGCGCCCATCAGGCAAGGTGATAATTTGGCTACTCAAATATCGATGCTCCATTTAACCTGTTACGACTTGGGAAACATATTACAGTACTCAGAGAGCTTTGAAGATAGCGCAAGTGCAACATTAAAGATCTGACAACTAAGGGGATGTCCAGCTGGAGCCATAAAATAGGGTGCCGTTAGTATAGCTTAGGTCATAGTTATTGTAACCCTGTGTGAAGGGTATGGTCCAAGTAACATTTTTTGCTATTTGCGTATTGTATTGTCCATCATGGTCGGAAACTCGATTGTATGCTGTTGAGGCATGATTATAGGAGAAGATAAAACCATCAGCAACATAAAACCTGCCGTAATAGTCTAAGACATTTAGCCAAATTCCACCGCCATCGTTTGATGCAGTGTTAGATGAAATTTTGCCGCTAAGCAATTCTACAATACCGGCTTCTATGTACATACCGCCGCCATCTGTTGCTCTATTGCTAGAAATCACAACCCCAGACAAACTAATGTTGTTGTACTTACGGTCATAGGAGCATACACAGTATACACCACCACCGCCCTGGGTAGCTGTGTTCTCAGAGATCTCACCACCTGATAACCTAACCGTGCTTATGTAGTTGTATATGCCGCCGCCCTCAACTGCTGTGTTACCAGTGATTTTGCCGCCAGAAAAACTGAAGGTGCCACCCCAGTTGTTAACACCGCCACCATCAAAATTAACAATGTTACCCGAAATTGTACCACCCGACAAACTAAAACTACCACTAGCACCGATAAACACGCCGCCGCCGTTTAATTGAGCAGTGTTATTGGAAATTTTGCCGCCAGACATAGTAAAACTACCATAGAGGTATACACCACCGCCATGGTCAGCTGTGTTACCAGAGATTTCGCCAGCCGACATTAAAAGTGTGCCACCGGACCTAACAGTCACTCCGCTACCAAAAGTATCACCGGTATGTGTTACGATAATACCTGAGAGATCCAATACGCCGCCAGCTCCAACAGTAATGGTGCTCCCCTCAAATCGCCCGCTTAGCTTGAAGAACTCAACATCACTATTGCTCATCAGCACAATCTCAGTAGAAATACGAAGCGACTCTGTAAGTTCAATGTCCCCATCAAGAATAATAACCAAAGGCGTCCCCGACCTCACAGTTTTAACAGCCTCACAAAACTCCACCTCAGACCCCACATGTACCTCATTCACATGTACCTCACCCACAGGCACCTCACCCACAAACACCTCCAAGGCCGCATCCGCCATCAAATCCTCAACCATCTCTCCAGACCCAGAATCAGGCCTATCACCCAAAAACAGCACACAAACAATCACAGACCCCACCAATAGCACAACCAACAGAGAAAGCGATAACAAAATCCTGTGACGAACAGTAGGCGAACCAAACCGGGACATATCAGCCACAGCCATAGCAAACGCCATCAAGTCTAATATTAAAAACATCCAGAATATAAAATTTATATCCACCGCATCCCATCAGAACTCAACAACCCGTCAGGTCTCTAAATGACAACAGAAAAAACTCAACCCGCAGTCAAAAAGACCAACAACAACTTTGTCTATCCCCAATATCACCAAAACTGCATATCAAACATACCACAACTGATTCTAAATCAGCTCGGAATTCAAACTACAGAACCTAATCCACTCAAAAATCGCATAGAAAGCAGTAGTAATAGACATAGCAAAATCGTGCTTTTGATAATCGATGGATTTGGATTTAATCAGTTCCAAAAACATCAACATCAAAATCCCTTCCTTACCGCCCTTGCATCCAAAGGAACCCTATCAAATATCACAAGCGTATACCCTTCACAGACAACCAATGCACTTATGACGCTAAACACAGGCTTAACACCTCAGGAGCATGGAGTTTTTGAATACTTTATCTACCTAAAAGAAACCGGTGTAATCAACGCACTACGCTTTGAACGCATTAGCACAAAACACAGAAAACTCGAAGAAGAAGGCTTTAGCCCAAATTTGATGTTTAGAGGAAAAAACATCCACCAAACACTAAAAAACCAAGGAATCCAGACATATACCCACCTGCCAGCAACAAATGCCTCAGGGGCATGCTCAAAACTAATTTTTGAGGACAGCACCGTGGTGCCTGCGCAGAAAACCTCAGATTTAATTGTTAATCTAAGAAAAAATCTCGAACAAACCCAGAGCGGCTACTTTTTTATGCACTTAGACAGTCTTGACACCATAGCACATTATTATGGGCCCCAAAGCGACCAATTCACCGCAGAACTCTCAAATCTAACCTATCTGCTCCAAAGAGAACTGGTAGAAAAAGTGGAGGATAAAACCGCCAAAGAAACCCTGTTGCTGATAACCGCAGATCATGGGACCATAGATACCAACCCCAATAACACAAATTATCTTAGCCGAACCCAAACCCCATTAACTTATCGAAAGTGCACAAGAAACAATAAACGCATCCCGCCCACAGGAAGTCCAAGAGACATCTTTCTGCACATAAAAGAAGATAAACTTGAAAAAACCAAAGATACACTAACGCAACAACTTTGCTCGAAAGCACAGGTGCTTGAAACTAGCAAAGCAGTTAAAGCGGGCTTGTTTGGGATTGGTGAGGCGCCTCAAGAATTTTTTGATCGGGCAGGAAACCTGTTGATTCTACCCTACGACAAAGAAACAATTTGGTTTAGCAACCCTGAGGGAAGAAAGATCACGTTTTGGGGACATCACGGCGGCTTAAACAGTGAAGAAATGCTTGTACCGTTTGCCGCGGTAAATTTGAACGACCTAAAGAAATAAATGACCATAACAGTTATCCTGTTAGAGTTTATTTTCCATTCACATCAGCTACTACGATTTTTTGCGTCTTTTCATGTGTTATAGCGGTTTGCAACTTAGGGGTTTGGTGTTTCTTGCTTGTTTTGTTTCTTTTTGAAATAAAACAGAGAAACTATAGTACCAACTCCAACTCCAACTATTAACACCAATACAGCTACCGTAGAGTATTTGAAGAAGATCTCAGATGGGTCAGACAGAGGAACTGAAACATCAGGCAGATCTATCATCGTCATAAGCGGATAATAATCGGTGATGTTCTCAAAAACAACATAGGGCGTATCACCTATACCATCACCGTCAGCGTCTATTCCTGTGTAGGTGCTCCAGTAATTGCGATCCCATGTAGTATTAACAGAAAGATAATATGCAGTAAAGGGCCATACATAATGATCCTCCCCGGCATGCTGCACATTATCTATAAAATTATTTTGGGTTATGGTGTTGTCGTTGGCATTATACAAATAGATGCCCCACCTGCACTCCTTTAGGGTATTATTCATTACGCTTGTTAGAGCGCAGTGGTTTAAGCTAATGCCAGTATCACAGTTGATCAAGACATTTTGGGCTACAACCGCTTCAGCTACAGTCGCTACAGTTATGGCAATTTTTTTACTCTGAAAAATAGAATTACCCAAAATAGAGGTGCCAAACCCCGCACTATAGATACTGCCGATGGTTAGATTATTGTTACAAATTAAGACATTCTGGTTTGATGAAGCACACCAGATATCGGTTTGAGTTAAAAAGTTATTTTTTACCACTATGTTATCTGAATTGCTTATACGTATAACATAATCAGGTAAAGTAGACACCTTGTTTAGAGAACTCCAATTTATCTCTAAATTTTCTACCACTATGTTTTTGCAGTTATCTAATACTACATAACCTGCATTAGAAGGCACCGTTTTATCCTGCTCATTAACCCAGTAGTAAACCGGTTTACCCTCCACTAGATTTGTGGAATCAATATAGTTGGATTTAATTTTGACCGGTTGCCCCGAGGCATCCTTATTGTATTCATACAGGCAAAAAGGTTCATAGTTGTTGTTTAAGATATTAGATCTTAGTTTGATTGGAGCATTATGAAAAAAAATACCCCATCTGCCGTTGTCAGCAATAATATTATCTAAAATTGCATTGTTGCTGCCTTCAACATGTATGCCATTACCCGAATTGCCTACAATATGACAATTTTGAATGATGTTGTTCGAACCACTGACAAGTATCCCTGAGATATCAGTAGCAGTACATCGAGTTATGGTGATGTTAGTAACTATGCTATTTGAACCTGCCAAATTTATGGCGTTCCAATAATCGGCTATTTGTATATTTTTTACCGTAACACCATCAACGCCTTGGGGTATGCCAAGTCCATGGCGGAAGTTACGCCATAATTCTTGGGTATCGGCTCTTCTAAGGGTGTATCCTGCGCCGTCAAGGGTGATGCCGCTCTTTTGTATATCGATGTGTCCGTTTATGTCTCCTGAGAATGTGTAAACATTGCCTGATCGTTTAAGCGGTGTTACAGGATCAGAATCAAAGATGGAGCCATCTGTTTGAATTTCGATTAGCCGTTGAGATGTTTGTGTTTGAGCAAAAGGTAATGTGTTAAGTGTCTCAGTGGATGTTTGTGTCTGAATGTCAGATATGGGGTTTGGTAACAATACAAGATAGATAACCCCGGATAATACAACTAGGAAAATAATCAGGCTAACTGCGAGTTTGTAACTCATTAATTTACAGCTTACAGTCATGACACTGCTCTTGCTAGAGACTGATTTAGGCGAAAATAAAGATTTAGGCACCGTTGACGTGCGATTTGTTTTTTTCAACCAAGAGTTTGTCCGATTTGCAGAATACTGTCAGAAGTTTTGTAGCGAGCATACATTTGTTTGAAGCTTCGGACGTTATTTTGAGGTGCAACCATTTAACAGTCACTTTGCATGCAGTGTACTTTTTTATACACCATTTAGCTTCCCTGCTTTTTGACTTGACCAGATTCACTTATTTGAAGGTAACGAGAAACAATTTTGGGAAAAACACTATTTATTCGGCATTGAAAGAGATACAGTAGGGAAAAGGTATTTTGACATGAAAAATGGTGATATAGCGAAGGCCAGCTATCAAATGAGAAAATAATAACGCTCAGGTATCTGTGTCTTCAAATACGTTTAGGCTTTGGGGATCAAAGCATACCTGTACTTTGTCGCCGATACTTAGACCTAACTCTTTTATGGTGTTTATTTGGAGTCTGGCGTGGATGGGAAATCCGATGTTTATGGTTGTTTGTGCGGTTGATCGCATCTGAACCATCTCGGTTATGGTACCTTCGATAGAATTACTTGGTTTGTCACTTAACTGGGGAGCACCTAATTTTGATATGGTAATATTTTCGGGTTTTATTGTTGTAACAATGGTTTTTTCGGTCAATTTGGTTGATGCCTCCGCATAGAGGTGAATACCGTTGATTTCAATCTCTAGTAAATTGTCATGTATGCCCAGTGCTCTGCCCGTATAAGTGTTAAGACCTAGAAATCTAGCGACATAGCTTGAGACGGGGTTATCAAAGATTTCTGGTGGGTGACCGGTTTGTTCTATGTGTTTTTTTCCCATGACTGCGATTCTATCGGCCATAATGTAGGCTTCGGAGAGATTGTGGGTGACATAGATAACGGTGATTTCGAGTTTGCGCAGGTAGTTTTTGAGTTCGGTTCTAAAGGATTCTCTGAGTTGAGGGTCTACTGCGGATACGGGTTCATCCAGGAGCAGGGTGTGGGGTTGAGTTGCTAGTGAACGGGCGATGGCGATACGTTGTTTTTGTCCACCGCTTAGTTGGTGGGGGTAGTATTTGGCATATTCGCTCAGGTCTATGAATTCAAGGAGACTGTTGGTTCGGGTTTTAATTTCATTGTTAGATAGGTGAAGGGCTTTTAGTCCATATGCTATGTTGTCTTCAACTCTCATGTGGGGGAAGAGGGAGGTGGTTTGGAATACGTAGCCTATTTTGCGCTCGGAGGGTTTTAGGTTGATTTTTTTTGTGGGGGTTTGTCCGCTTACCAGTTGGTTGTTTATGTAGATGTTGCCGCTGTCTTGGGGTGTTAAGCCGGAGATTAGGTTGAGCAGAGTGGTTTTTCCGCATCCGTTGGGGCCTAGGAGGCAGAGGATTTCTTTGTTGTTTACTTGGAGAGATAAATCTTTGAGAACTAGTTTTTTGTTGAAGGATTTTGTGAGTTGGTCGAGTTGTATCATTTTTTGGCTCCGAACCGTTTTTGTTCCAAGAGTTTAACGATGACTAAGACGGTAAAGGAGAGTGCAATTAGTATTATGGATAGCAAAATGGCGCCGGTTTGGTTTGAGTAGAGTAGGGTATAGATGGTTAGGGGCATGGTTGCGGTTTCTCCGGGCAGGTTTCCGGCAAACATGAGTGTGGCGCCAAATTCGCCCATGGCTCGGGTCCAGGCCATCAGGGTTCCAGAAATTATATTTCGCATGTTTAGAGGTAAAGAAACTGTGAAGAAGACGTGGATTTGAGATCCGCTTAAAATTCTGGCGCTGTTGTAGATGTCTCGATTTTGGTTTTCAAAGCCTGTTTTGGCGGCTCTAAATAGAAAGGGGGAAGCTACGAATGCTTGTGCGAGGATAACTGCTATAGTGAATCCGGGAATGGTTATGCCTAATTGTGTTAGAGTGGGTCCTAGGATGCCTTTGGGTGCAAATGCGTAGAGCAGGGCTATGCCGGCTACTGCGGGGGGTAATACTATGGGTAGATCTAGGATGGTGTCTAGGATTGTTTTTCCGGGGAAGCCGCGTGTGGCCATAAAATAGGCGGATGGAACTGCTAAGGTAAATGCGAGCAGGGCGGCAATTGCTGAGGTGTAGAGGCTGAGCTGAATGGCGTTTATAACTTGCCAATTTTGTAACTGTGTGCCTATTTGTGTGGGATCGAGGTTTAGAAAAATAGAGGCTACGGGAAGTGTGATGAAGATAAAATAGGTGATAACGATGAGTCCAAGTATTATAATTGCACTTTTATCAATTAAGGTAAGAAAGTTTTGTAGTTTTTTTGGGGTTGTGTTTTCTAATTCTGTAAGGTTTGTTTGTTTTGGGTCAGAGACTGATTGAGTCAATCCTTACATACACCTGTTGAGGTGTGTTTTGTTCATTTTAGATACCAAATCCGTAGTGTGCCAGTAAAGCTTGTCCTTGTTGGGATGCCCAGAAGTCTAGGAATTTCTGGGCGAGCTCTGACTGATTTGTTGAACCTATGATAGCTATACCATATATGGCTTTTTGGTTTACCTCCGAGGGTATTTGGAGAAATTCTGTAGGCTGACCCGACAAAGCACCATAAACACCATCAGAAGCATACACAATACCCGCATCATAGAGACCCGTAGAAGCAGAGAGCGCAACCTGACCAACAACATTTTCCACATTAGACTCATAGGATCTAACATTACGATAAATACTAGCGTTATAATCGCGGTAAGCCCCAGAGGCAACATAGTGGGGACTGCTAGAGTTGCCCCAGGTGGAATCAATTTTCCATATGGTTTGGTTTGCATAGTTGCCTGCGGGTACCGAGGGTTCAGCTATGACAAGTTTTACGCTGGGTTTAGCTAAATCCGCCAGCGAAACTATACCTGCAGGATTACCCGGAGCTAAGATGACCTCTAGATTGTTGCTGGTGAAATCTATGGTGGTGTCTTGGTAGAGCAGGCCAGTTGTTTGTAGTTGGTTGGTCCATTTGTTGTCTGCGGACATAAAGATGTCGCAGGGTGAGCCTTGGGTGATTTGGGTGTAGAGTGCGCCTGAGGAACCAGAGTTTATGAGGAGTTTGCAGTTGTGGGTTTGTTCGAATTCTTGGGTCATGTTGGCAACGGCGTTGGTTAGGCTGGCGGCTATGAACACGCGCAACTCGGGAGTCGGGTTTGAGGTATTGTTAGTGTAGAGTAGGCAGCCTGCGATTGAGGCTACTGCTATGACTGTTACAAGGGTGATTATGACAATTTTTTTATGTATATTGACCACGCCACCGATATTACTTTATAGTCATATCGACTTGGGCGACATATAAATATTTTTTCTAAAAAACAACACAAAATAGTCAAGAATCAAATTAACGATACACCCAGCATAACTAACACATACCCCGTGAGGTTACCAAAAAAGAAATTAAACAAACAACAAAAACGCCTGCATCACAAACTAATGCCCATGACCCTCAAGCATCCCATAGATATGCAGTATCCCAGGAAACAGTGCCGCCAACCCCTCTGAAACCGCCTTGGGACTACCAGGCAGATTCACAATAACACTATGGCCCCTAACGCCGCTCACACCCCTTGAGAGCATAGCAGTTGGTGTTCGCCTCTGACCATAAGCCCGAAGCACCTCAGAGATACCAGAGGTTTCTCTATCCACAACCCGCAAAGTAGCCTCAACAGTTACATCACAAGGACCAAGCCCGGTTCCACCACATGTAAGAACCAAATCCAGTTTTAAGTCATCACAAAACCGCCTAAGTTCCGCCTCAATCCTAGAGGCATCATCAGCCACAACACCATAATTATCCACGATAAAACCATATTTCTCCAAAACATCCACAGCCAAACGACCAGACTTATCTTCCCGCTCACCCCTAGAAGCGGAGTCACTAACAACTAGAACCGCCGCCTTTAACGGTCGACCATATTTTTCTTGGACACCTTTAATGCCACCGACCTTTTGGAGCAAACACACCGACTCAATACTCAGAGTTTTGTCGATGGGTTTTAGCATATCATAAACTGTGAGAGCAGCAATTGAGACTGCTGTGAGCGCCTCCATTTCAACACCGGTTTTCCAAACAGTTTTTAGCTCCGCCTGAATTTCCACAGAGGCCTCTTTTAGAGTAACATCAACATGGACATAATCAAGAGGTATGGGATGACAGTAGGGTATTAAATCAGAGGTTTTCTTAGCACCCATAGTTGCAGCTACCCTAGCAGATTCGACAATATCTCCTTTGGGAGATTTACCTGCCTTGATTAATCGGATTGTTTCTGAACTGACCTTAACGGTAGCCTGTGCAACCGCAACACGCAAAGTATCAGCTTTGTCTGCAACATCAAACATGCCCATCTTCTTTATTATCCTCCAACATTACGCCCTCAACCCACCTAGAACCCGCGGCTGATATTTCTTTCTTCCAAACCGGCACGGATTGCTTGATAGCATCAATAACATAACTGCAGGCCTCAAAGGCTTCTTTGCGGTGCTCTGAGGAAACAGCAATAGCCACACTGACTTCACCCACTTTAAGAAGACCCAAACGCTGAATCGTCACAAACCCCAACAAATTCCAATGCTCAATCACATAGTGCTCTATTTTTCTAAGAGCATCCTCAGCCATTTCCAGATAGGCTTCATAGTATATCTCAGACACCGCCCCCTTCTCACCATGATCACGCACAGATCCCAAAAACAGAACCGAGGCACCCGAAGAATCATGTGAAGCCTCACGCAGTACCGCAGACACATCGATGGGTTGGTAAACTATGGCAATCATAACTTAGCCTCCCGACACAAACGGCAACAAAGCGACCTCATCACAGGAGGTTATCTTTGCAGTATTATCAGCAACTTTACGATTCACAGCTACAACAAAAGGAACATTTAGATATGCTAAAACAGGATAACACACCAAAAGATCACGCTTCAAACCCTCAACGGTTATACATTCGTCAGCGAGGATAAGGGTGACTTCGTTAATGCCCACAGCTTCACGCAATAACCCAAACAATTTAACTCTTAAAACCGACTGATTTTTATCAACTGCCATATTCACACCCACTATCCACCTATAGTATTCATCAAATTCAGACCTGAGCGCAGAGTCTTATCTTTAAGCAAGCTTATCAAACCCTGCGGCTTGTTTTGATAACATTTTATGAGATAAGCCGCTATTTCTTTATCGGATTTACCCGATCGAAGCAGGTTCTTAACATCATTGTGAGGACGTTCAAAGATACAGGTTAAAAATTTCCCATCAGAGGTTAATCTAATTCTATCACAAGCCCCACAGAAAGGTTCGCTTATAGAGGGGATAAAACCCAAAGTGCCTTCATGACCCTGGATAGAGTAGAGTCTAGCGGGATCTGAGAGGGGGTTATTTTGGGACAGAAGCACAAAGCCGCTTTTGTTGAGCCGCTGGATCATTTCCTCTTTGGTAACCACAAGAGACCGATTCCAGATATGTGAACCGTCTAGCGGCATGAACTCTATGAAACGAACAGGACATCTCTGATCTATTGCAAATTTGGCAAAGTCTACGAGCTCATCGTCGTTTTGGCCTCGGATAATTACGGTGTTTACTTTAATCTCAAAACCCTCATCGCGCGCAACCTGTAGGGATAAAAGGACTTGGGAGAGACCATCGATGCCTGTTATGGATTTGAATTTGTCAGAATTGAGAGTATCTATGCTGAGGTTGATGCTCTGTAATCCGGCAGCTTTGAGTTGGGAGGCTTTTTCGCTAAGTAATAATCCATTGGTAGTTAGGCCCAGTGTTTTTATGCCGGATATGTTTGAGAGTGCAAAGATCAGTTTTTCAATGTCGGGTCTAACTAGGGGTTCTCCGCCTGTGAGACGCAACTTCTCAACGCCCAGACCGGCAAATATGGTTGCTAAGCGTTGGATTTCTTCGTAACTAAGAATTTCATTTTTGGGATATAGAGAGATGCCTTCTTTTGGCATGCAGTAAACGCAGTGCATGTTGCATCGATCTGTGACGGAGAGGCGGAGTTTTTTGGGTATACGGTTGAATTGGTCTATGATTGGGGGTTTAGCTACCGCCAGAGGTGCGTCGTTGTGGAGCATGTTAAACTGCTCCGGCTCTAAGCAAGAGGACCTCAACTTTTTGACCTTTACTAAGTCGGGGTTTGTTGGTTGCTATTATCACTCCGTCGGGGCCTGTTAGGGTTGAGAGTAAACTTGCCGCGGCTGCACTCACCGGTTCAGCTTTGTAGCATGGAAGGCCATTTGGATCGGTTGTTGTTGTGAGGTTTACTCTAACAAAGGCCTGCATATCTTCGCGTAATTTGATGCCTGAGGCCATTTTGGCAATTATGGTTGCTTGGGGTAAGCCCTTGGTTTTGAGCATGGTAAAAAGCAAGGGTCGGCCAAAGGTGTAGAAAGCAAAGAAGGCGGCAACGGGGTAACCGGGGGTTGAGATAACGGGTTTACCGTTAACGATGCCTAGTGCAGTTGGGGATCCGGGGCGCATAGCAACTCCGTGAACTAAGAGTTTACCTGCATTGTTTATGATGTCGGGGACGTAATCTTTTTCGCCTACTGAGGAGCCGCCAGATATCACGATCATGTCGTATTGTTGGGCTTTTTTTAGCGTGTTCTCTATACTGGCGGGATCGTCTTTGCATATTCCTAGATCGATTGCTTCGCCGCCGCATTCGTTTATCATTGCAGATAGCATGTAGCGGTTGCTGTCATAGAGAACCGCGTTGGTGGATAGTTTGGAGCCGGGTTCGACAAGTTCGCTACCTGTGGAAAATACTGCCACTTTTGGTTTGGAGAAAACTGTCACTGACTCTGTTCCTACGGAGGCGATTAGGCCAATGTTTTGGGGTCTGAGCCAGGTTCCAGGAGTGAGAAGAAGCTGACCTGCTTGTATGTCCTCGCCTTTTATGATGATGTTTTTGGCTTTTTTTATCTCTTTGAAGATTTTTACGGTTTTTTTATCGCCATTGGTGTCTTCCACCATCACCACGGCGTCTGCGCCTTGGGGAATTCTAGCGCCGGTTGCTATAGCAACAGCTTGTCCGGGGCTGATTTTGTATGTTGTATCGTCACCGGCGCTGGCGGTGGCTATCACTTCAAGTGAAACGGGTTTTTTTTGGGATGCATTTTTGGTGTTGGTTGCTATTACGGCGTAGCCATCCATGGCGGATTTGTTAAATGGAGGTATATCTATGGGGCTACTGGAGTTTTGGGCGAGAACGCGGTTTGCGGCGCTATACAGGGGTAGGTGTTGGGTTTTTGGGGTGAAACAGTGTTTTGCGTAGGAAGACAGAAAAATGTTTAGGGCGTCATTTACTGGCACGTATTTTTTGAATCCAGCGGAGCTGGCTTTTTTATAGTTGGGGGCTGTGATAGGGGTGACCTCCGAAGACCAGATAGAATCCTCGATAGTACTGTTCAGTAATAACAGCTACTCAGAGAATTAATAAACATTCTCAACAAGCAACACCTAAGAGAACCATAAAAAATAACAAACCACAATCGACAAACAACATATAGGCAATAACTAACCGCATGCTAAGCTTAGCGTTTAACACATTGCCCCGATGCTACATCAAAATGATTTTTGCCGCCGTAATCACAATTTTTACAGTCATTTGCTATGTCTTGCCCAAAAGGACAACCCTTCAAATCCGCCATATCCTCACCAGTTGGGGTATCAGCACTCAAGATATTAAACCATTCTATAGAAGCTCCTTTAGATAATTCAGCTCAAAATTAAGGTTGGTAGCCCAGAAGAGATTCGAACTCTTGTCAAGGGCTCCAGAGGCCCCTATGCTTGACCACTACACCACTGGGCTGCAAACAAACAGACACAGAGAAACAATATTTACATTTATTAACTTTAAGCTTACGCTTAACACCGTTACTGGGTTATACTTAGTTTATGCAACAACAACAAATCCACTGATGCCAGATAATCTATTACCAGAACCCCGGCAACTAACGGCACAGTTGTTAGTGGTGTTATAGACCGTGGATTTGCTTAGGGGTTGCTATTGTGAGCTAAAGAAAGATTCCAGTTTGGAGGTTCCGGATTTTTTGAGCACCAATGCGCAGTCTTTGGGGTCTAGGGCTTTAAATTCTAAACCTAAGCTGACCAGCAGGCGCTGTACGTCTTTGGCAAGGCTGGGTGCGGCAAGAACGGCACGTACCGGACGGTTAACTTTGGCTTTGATGGGTTCGATGTATTTTGAGAGCTGCAGTGCAGCGTCTTTGGTGGCAGCTCGACGTTTAACTTCAACGATAACAAGGTTGCCGTCTTTATCTTCACCATAGATGTCTATAAAACCGGGTTCGACATGCTTTTCCCAGCTGATGGGTTTGAAGCCTTCTTCAAACAGGCTGGGTTTTAGAAGTATGGCACGATGCATATCATCCTCGCTTGCATGCAGGAGAAATTCACCTGCATCAAAGAGGCTGATGGCTGAGACCATTAGCACTTTATCAAAGGTCGCTTTTACGCTTTCATGGGGTTTGCTACGAATACCCTGTATTTCGAGTTTGTTGTCTCTAACTTCGACATGAAAAACTCCTCCGGCAGGTTGCCAGTTAACGGGTTCGTAGCCAGTTGGGCGGTGAACAAGCAAAGATCCATCAGATTTGACGATGATAAGTCGCTCACCGGTCTCAAGGGTCGAGCTGGCTCGGCCGTCATAGTGCACATGACAGCTACCTGCGATAAGAAGGGTGTGTCGGTGTGCAAACGCACGCTCGATTAAGACGGTCGCTTCTGCTAAGGTGGGTTCTTTTAACACTGCAAGTTTGTTATTTTGAGTCTGCAAATTGTTTTCCGCCAACGTATTTTAGTCAGGGCTTGGGTACATAAGATTTCTTAGGGAAACACCAATGACCGCTTGGAAAGCTAAACGCAACATAATGAAACGCTATGACATAACGGCCGAGATGTATGATGAGCGCTACTTTGACGAACAACACCGAAAATATCAAAAAGCACTCGAAAATGTCGATATGGAGGGTTTAGAGGTTTTAGATGTGGGATGCGGTTCGGGCTTATTTTTTTCGCATGTTGCAGAGCAGGCAAAGATTGTTGTGGGTATGGATGTCTCCCATGGACTTTTGCTCAAAGCCAAAGATCAGGCTAAGCGATTTGAGAACGTTTTTTTGGTACAGTCCGATGCGGATCATCTACCCTTTAAAGCAGGTTTTTTTGGAGTAGCGGTGGCGTTTACAATGCTACAAAATATACCTAACCCTGCAAAAACCATAACAGAACTTAGAAGAATTGTAAAAACAGGCGGCAGAGTGGTTGTGACGGGACTAAAGAAAGCGTTTACACTCAGTGAGTTTATGGATATATTGGAAAATTCCAAGCTGACATTAACAGCGTTTATAGATGAAGAAGCCCTGAATTGCTATGTTGCCATCCTAACGGCATAGTACACTCAGTACCCATCGCATCAAAATTAGAGAGAAAGGTAGGTTTTATGGCGTATAGCTTAGCATCTCTATATCAGCCGCTTCGCCGTTGTCTGCATAGATGCCAACAGCGATTTGGTTTATACCGTTTGGATAGGTTTTGTCAAGGGAGAGAACCACATACCAGTATGGAACCAGTGCTACCGAGTTGTCTCGGGGGTGGGGGACAAAATCTATCGAAAAGGGCTCACCTTGGGAGTTAAAGCCGCTTATTTTTTCACCATCGATGATCCAGGTCAGGGTTTTGATATAGTTTCGGGCGGTGGCAACAGCTTCTTGCTGACTGATATTTAGATCAGTGCTAGCGATGGTGTAGAAGAAGTAGCCGTCTATGAGTGAGATTAAGACACGATTTTGGAAAACCATACGAAGACTCTTAGGACTAAAGTCTATGCCGTTCTCAGTATATATCCACATAAACTCAGCGATTTCACCTCTGAGACTGATTTGAAGTTTTAGGTTATCTGAGGTCACCTCTATATTCTGTGTGGTATTAACAGAATTCAAAAGACTGCTCATCTCATCTAGATAGGCATCTTTGGAGTAGGCCTTGTAGCCTTCTAGGGTGTTTTTGGCGGTCTGTAAAATACCTATGTTGTCTGCTTGGGTTGAGTAGAGTTGGGAGTCAAAACTCAGTCCAAGTTCATAGTGAGAGACATGGTTGTCACGGAAACGAAAAGTAGCATCAACACTGCCTTGGCCGCTGGTAAGGGAGTATTTGATGATCTCCTCAATTACGCCTATGTCGGGGCGGGGCTGCACAGTGTTACTTAAGAGTGTAACGGTATATTTGGAAGTATCCAGCTGTACGACATTTTGTAACAGATTGACGATTTTATTTGTGTCCGCACCCCAGGCGAGTAACTGCTGGTTTTGTGCTTTGAGCTTAGCGGTATCGGCTGAGAGCTGATTGACCATATTGAATTGGAGCGTTGTAAAGGCCGCAAGCAGAATAATAGCAATTAATAATACCGAAAAGATAACTCGCCAGCTAGAGGCTAATCTAAGGGGACGTTTAGGTTCGATTTCAGGGGTTTCCTCCACACCTTTCATGGCGCTAACGGTAGCCTGACCAAAGGAGGAAAGTTTGTAGCGACCGTTTTCTACCTTGTAGATGAGCTCCCCTAGGTTTTCTAGATGGTAGGTCAAATTAGAGCTAGATACACCTATATTATCAGCTAACTCCATAAACGTCATGGATTTGTTGTTTAACATCCGCAGAATTTTACGGCGGACAGGATGCTTAAGTGACGTAAACATTATGGAGTAGATTTCTTCCTCAGAGCCATCCATACCCTGCATTATA
>Ga0123356_10000908_pt1 | contig 32764 bp, 24 predicted proteins | sample TergutEmb28metaG_2_FD_92546 | JGI IMG/M metagenome (GOLD analysis project Ga0123356, IMG submission 92546) | Embiratermes neotenicus P3 segment gut microbial communities from Petit-Saut dam, French Guiana - Emb289 P3 | ecosystem: Host-associated > Arthropoda: Insects > Digestive system > Gut ...
CGTTAATGAAGTTTACAAAATCGGTGGCTTTCCGTTTGTTCAGCTAAATGATTCGCGCGTTAACCGCGAGGTTATGAAAGGAATGAGTAAAGAACTTGCCGAGTTTAAAGCAAAGTACGAATCGTTCCGCATGAGGGAAATGGACGCGTATATCGGAATCCGTGGCGGAAACAATGTGTACGAACTTAAGGATATTGATAGGGATAATATTAAAAATTATGAACTTTATTACCAGCACCCCGTTCACCATGAATTGCGTGTGAAAAAAACCAAATGGGTTGTGCTAAGATACCCCACAGAGGGCATGGCGCAAAGCGCGGGCATGAGTACAGAAAGTTTTGAAGATTACTATTTTAATGTGTGCAACCTTGATTACGCCAAAATGGATAAAGCCATGGACGCGCTTAAAGCCCTGATGCTTAAAACGGATAAAGTGCACATTGTTGCAAAAGATACCGATATTTCATTCAGCATAAAGGGAATCGGCGTTAAAAAGTGTTCGGGACACATGAACATTCCTGACGGCGAAGTTTATTCCGCACCTGTGAAAAACAGCGTAAACGGCATAATCACCTATAATGCACCCTCTGTGAAAAGCGGGATTGAATTTAAAGAGGTTATGCTTGAATTTAAGAACGGCAAAATTATCAAAGCCACCGCAAACGAAACCGAAGCCCTAAATAAGATTTTGGATACAGACGAAGGCGCACGCTATATCGGTGAATTTGCAATAGGGGTTAACCCTTATATCACAAAGCCGATAGGGGACATTTTGTTTGACGAAAAGATTACAGGTTCAATCCACTTCACCCCCGGTTCATGCTATGACGATTGCGACAACGGAAACCAAAGCGCAATCCATTGGGATTTAGTGCTTATCCAAACCCCCGAATACGGCGGTGGCGAAATTTATTTTGATAGCGTTCTGATAAGAAAAGACGGTATTTTTGTTACAAAAGAATTGCTTGGGCTTAATCCCGAAAATCTAAAATAAGTACGAAGTACAAGATACGAAGTACGAATTATGGATTAATTCAGAATTCAGAATGCAGAATTATGGATTCCAAATCTCATTAATGGATAATCCTTATAAAGCCCCAGAGGGGCGCGATGTGCATAACCGCGGGTGAAACCCGTGGCTAAGCGACAGTACAACAAGCTAACCCACACAAACAAAGCCCACCCTTCTGCCAACGGCAGAAGGGTGGGCTTTGTGTTGCTATCCGCGTATCTTCGCCTTACCCCGCGCTTCGCTACCGCTTGCACGGGGTTATGCACATTTCACCCCTACGGGGTTCTATTGGGAATTGATTCTACCGTTGTGCGTTGTGCGCTGAAGAACAATTTTCCACTCACTCATAGCAAGGCTTCCTTTTTAAGTTCGCTTTTAAACTCGCTAAGGCTAACGCACTTGCCCGATTCATAACTTTTTACCGCTTTTTCTATAAGCATATTAAATTCCCCGTCTGTAAGCGATAAAAGCGAGGTTGGTTCGTTGCAAGGTAAAGCCATTTCAAAAGGGATTTTTTTGTGCAAAGCAATTTGGCGCAGATATATGTTCATTGCGGTAGACATTGATATACCAAGCTGATTAAGCACCGTTTCGGCTTGTTCTTTAATAAAAGGTTCTACCCTCGTCATAACATTTGAAGATTTTGATAGCATAATTTGCACCTCTCACACTCATAGTATGTTTTTTGTTTAAGCTAATTATACTAAATTGTATTGCATAATGCAAGCATATTTGTGGGAATTAATAAATTCGCCCTTATTAATAATTGATTTAGTGCTAATAATTTGGTATGCTTGTTTTGGGATTAATTCAGAATTCAGAATTCAGAATTATGGATTAATTAACTAATAATGATATTTAGAATCCACCCCTGCAACCTGCAACCTGCAACCTGCACCCTCAAAAGGAAAGAAATGAAAAATCAAAAAGAAACGAAACTAAAAAAACCGAATATATTTCTATTCATGATAATTTTACCGCTTTTTAAACTTACGGCGCGGTTTTTGTTCAATGCGCGGTTTAGAAGGGACAAGCGCGTTAAAAAGTTAAAATCACCTTTTATTGTGCTTGGCACGCATTCTTCACTTCCAGATGTGGGGTTGATTACGGTGGCACTTTCAAGAAGGCTTAATATTGTTTGTGGCAGAGATGTGTTTAGTTGGGGTTGGGTTAAGCCGATTCAAAACGCACTTGGGCTTTTGAGGATTAGCCAATTTTCTATGGATTTATCCAGCCTGAGAATTATGAAAAAGGCAACCGAACAGGGGCTTAATTTGCTTCTTTGCCCCGAGGGAAAAATTTCAATTGACGGCAGAAATCTACATTACCTTTCGCCGTCATTAAGTAAACTTTTAAAAATGCTTGGTGTCCCTGTGGTTTTTGTGCATAGCAACGGCGGACACAGTTCCGTGCCGAAGTGGCACAAGGGCGGAATCAGGCGCGGTAAGGTGCTAACCGAAACCAAACTTTTATTTACCGCCGAAGAAGTAAAAAGCCTGCCTGCAACCGAAATGCAGAACACACTAATAAAGCATTTTACCTATAACGATCACGAATATCAAAGGGAAAACAAAATTCGCTTTAAATCCAAAAACCCTGCTTTGGGATTACATTTCATTCTGTTTAAATGCCCAAAGTGCTTAAAAGAATATGAAAACGAATCTACAGAACACCAACTGATTTGCAATAGTTGTGGCAACACGGTAACCTACACAGAGTACGGCGAAATCATTCCCGATAACGGTAGCCTTGCCTTTGCAGGGATAGACGATTGGTACGATTTTCAAAGAGAATCAATTAAAAATGAGGTTACGGCGGAAGGTTTTTATGAATCCCACCCAGTGGTTTGGGAACAAAACTTAGGCAGTGAGTACACCGAATGCGGTGAGGGCGAACTCTATATAAACCACGAACAAATAGGCTTTAAGGGTATAGATTTAAACGGCGAACCCATAGAATTTGCCACCCCCCTCAAAACACTTCACACAATTGTGCAAAAAACAAAGGAAGCCGTGGATTTAACCGTGAACGGAATTATCCATAGGTTTTACTTTAGGGAACAAAAATACAGCGTGAGGTACACGCTGTTAGTTGAGGAAAGTTTTAGAAAAATCAACGAAATTATTTAAATTCTTTAAGGCTATTTTCCCTCTATGGATTTTTCGTCAAGGTATGTTGCAAGAAAATCTGCGGTATGCAACATTACGGCAAGGGGATATTTTGCCATGGCTGAGGACAAAGCAAAACTTTTGGCGCGTTCGTCAAAACCGCCCATGTGCCAATTTATTGCCATTGCTTCCTCGCGTGAAAGCCTTATAAATCCGCTAACTATGTAAACTGATTTTTCGCCGTGTCCGTAAGGCAAATCTTCTTCCACCTTGTAAAACGGTTCTTTAACCCATGCGCCTGTTGAATCTTTTACATTTCTGTAATCCACTTTGTAAGTGCCTATTTTGCAGGCGTCATGCAGAAGTGAAACCAAAGCCACCGTTTCGTGGGAATACACATTTTCCCAATCTTCCCCATATTCCTTTTCAACAAGAGAAACAAGCCTTTTGTACACATTTATGCTGTGCTTAATAAGTCCCGATTCCTCGGCAAGGTGAAATCTTGTGCTTGCAGGTGCTGTGCAAAAATCACTTTTCTTAAGATAATCAAGAAGTTTATCCGCGCCTGCTCTTTCAATAAAGGCTTCGTAAATTTCGCAAAATTCTTCTATCGGGTTTTGCTTTATATCCTTAATTTGCTGTTTTTTCATTTAAAATACTTCACCCCGTTCTTAAATATATTCATATCAAAATTCTCATTCATGTTCAAATAAAGGTTATCCTGCCAGCGTTCGCTATGCCCCATTTTGCCAAGAATTCTGCCGTTTTCAGAGATAATTCCCTCAATAGCCATAACAGAACCGTTAGGATTAAAGGGGGCAACCATGGTTGCATTTCCTGAAAAATCCACATATTGCGTGGCAATTTGGTTATTTTCTATAATTTTTTCAAGTTCATTTCCGCTTGCGGTAAACCTGCCTTCACCGTGAGAAATCGGCACGGCGAATGTATCACCCACCTTAAAGCTACTTAGCCACGGCGAAGCATTTGAAGCAATTCTTATCCGCGAAATTGTGGAAATGTGGCGGTTAAGCGCATTATATGTAAGCGTGGGCGAAGTTTTGGTTAGCCTTTTAATTTCGCCGTAAGGCAGTAGCCCAAGTTTAACAAGTGCTTGAAAGCCGTTACAAATGCCGAGGATTAAACCGTCCCGCTCATTTAAAAGTTTGTGAACTTCCTCGCAAACCCTTGGGTTTCTGAACATGGAAGCAATGAATTTACCGCTACCGTCTGGTTCGTCCCCGCCTGAGAACCCCCCTGGGAAAGCAATAATGTTGCATTCCGAAATTGACTTTTGCAAACGCGCTACGGTATCCGCAATGTCTTTTCCGCTTAAGTTTTTAACCACAAGGATTTCCGCTTTCGCGCCTTCGCGTTCAAAACGCTTTGCGGTATCGTATTCGCAGTTTGTGCCGGGGAACACAGGGATTAACACCTTAGGTTTTGCCACGGAAGCACCTTTGAAAGGCTTAAATCCGCTTGGCTTTGTTTCATTTAAACCCGCGTTAAAGACTTCTTTATCTTCCACTTGCTTTTCTGTGGGGTAAATTACGCTATGCCCCGAAAGGATTTCAATTGCCTCATTTAGGGGGATAAACGCGCTTTCACCCTCAAATGTTATAAGCGGTTCGCTATTTTTATCAAGAGAATTACCCGCGCCGATTTCTGCGATAAATTCGGATTTAAATTCAGCGAAAGGTTTAATATCCTTAACCGCGATAATTAAATCCCCAAGGCGCGTTTCAAAATGTTCCCCAATTAAAGGGGCAAAGTGAACACCAAGGTTATTTCCGATAGCGGATTTTATAACCGCAGAAACCGCACCGCCTGATTCCGTAACCGTGGCAGAAGTAATGTTGCCTGCCCTGATTTGTTCTGTTACCGTGTTAAATAATTTTACCAAATACTCAAATTTAGGTAACAGTTTGCAGGTTATCGGTAACCTATACACCCTATCTTTCGCTTTAAATACATTTGTTATAAGTTCACCCCCGTTTCCTGTGCCAAGGGCGAAAGATATTAGCGTGTTCGGAACATCGTGGTTTTCGTAGCTTCCGCTCATGCTGTCCTTTCCGCCGATTGCAGGGGTGCTAAGCCCGTATTGTGCGTAAAGCGCGCCAAGTAATGCGGAATAAGGTTCGCCGAATCTTAAGGGGTTGTTATTAAGCCTTAAGAAAAATTCTTGCAATGTAAGCCTGATTTTATCAAGGCTGACGCCTGAAGCAATAAGTTTGGCAACAGACGCGGTAACCGCGTAAACACTGCCGATAAAGGGGTTATCGTCTGTAAGTTGTGCGTTAAAAGCCCACGAACAAACGGTGGAAGTATCGGTTTTTCCTGCGGTGGGAAGTTTTGATGCCATAGTTAGCGCAGGGGTAAGCTGATTTTTTCCGCCAAAGGGCATGAACAGCGTTCCTGCACCGATAGTGCTGTCAAAAGTTTCGCTTTGCCCCCTTTGAAGCATTACATTTTTATCCTTAAGGATTTCTTTAACCGCGCCAAGAGTGTCGCCTGTGCTTAATTTTTCTTTAACCTCAGGCGAATAAGTTTCAAACAATCCGTCCTTTTTAAATGTACGGCACTTTACGCTTGCGGTTTGCTTTACGCCGTTTGTATCTAAAAAACTTCTCTCAATATCTGCAACGGTGTTGCCTTTGTTAAACATTCTTAACCGCTTTAAATCCGTCACAACGGCTACGCGCACAGCTTCAAGGTTTTCTTCCCTTGCAAGTTCTAAAAATTTATCCGCGTCCTTTTCTGCCACAACTACCGCCATTCTTTCCTGCGATTCCGAAATAGCGGTTTCGGTAACGGTAAGCCCCTTATACTTCTTTGGAATTTTATCAAGATAAATATCCAACCCCTCGGATAGTTCGCCGATAGCAACCGAAACACCGCCCGCGCCGAAGTCATTGCATTTCTTAATCAGCGTAGTTGCTTCTTTGTTTCTGAAAAAGCGTTGGATTTTCCTTTCCGTTAGGGGATTTCCTTTTTGAACCTCAGCACCGCAAAGGCTAACGCTTTCTTTATTGTGCGCTTTGGAAGAACCTGTTGCGCCACCGCAACCGTCCCGCCCCGTTTCACCGCCGAGAAGAATGATAATATCGCCTGCTTCAGGTGCTTTGCGGATTACATTTTCGGCAGGCGCGCCACCCACCACGAAGCCAGTTTCAAGGCGTTTTGCCACATATTTATCATGGTAAACTTCATTTACAATGCCTGTGGCAAGCCCGATTTGGTTGCCGTAAGAGGAAAAGCCCGCGGTGGCGGTTTTTGAAATTACGCGTTGCGGAAGTTTGCCTTGAAGGGTTTCTTCAATAGGCTTGAACACATTGCCTGCGCCTGTTATGCGCATTGCTTGGTACACATAAACCCTGCCCGAAAGCGGATCACGGATTGCACCGCCGAGGCAGGTTGCCGCACCGCCGAAAGGTTCAATTTCGGTTGGGTGATTGTGAGTTTCGTTTTTAAACATTACAAGCCAATCTTCGGGCTTGCCGTCTATCGTGGCTTTAACCTTAATGGAACACGCGTTAATTTCATCACTTAAATCAAGATCGTTTAGCTTTCCTTCCTTTTTTAAAATCTTACCGCCGATTGTGGCAATGTCCATAAGGCACACATATTTTTCGGGGCGATCTTTGTAAATTTCTTTAAAAAGCCTTTCATAAAGCGCACTGCCTTCCTTAACCTCGGGGTTTTCGCCGTTATCAATATCCGTAAGTTCGGTTAAAAATGTGGTGTGCCTGCAATGATCACTCCAATAAGTATCAATAAGTTTAATTTCGGTTAAAGAGGGTTCTCTGTTAACTGATTTAAAATAATCCCTAACAAACCTTAAATCCGCCGTACTCATGGCAAAGCCGGTTTCTTTGTGGTATTTATCACAAGCGGAATCACTCATGCCTATAAAGCCCTTTAAAAAATCAATTCCGTCTGCGTCAGCATAAACCTCAGCAAGCGTTTTGGGCTTTTTGGGGGACGCCTCTTTGGAATCAGTGGGGTTAATTAAATATTTTGCAATTTTAACAAGATCTTTTTTATTTATTCCGCTTATCGCATAAACTGTGGCACACCTTACTTTGGGGCGGGGCTTGTTAAGCAAAAGTTCTGCACATTGTTCTGCGCTATCCGCGCGTTGATCGTACTGCCCTTTAAGAAATTCCGTAGCCAAAATTTCATAGCCTTTAAGTTTTGGCAGTTCTTCATAAAAAACGGTGTCGCAAGGGGGTTCGCTAAAAACATTTTCAACCGCGCTTTCAAAATCGGCTTCACAAAGCCCCTCAATATCGTATCTAATAAAAATGCGCAAATCTTTTGCGTCAATTTTTAAAACATTTGTGATTTCACCAAAAACTTTTTTTGCAGGAATATCAAAGCCCGCTCTTTTTTCCACAAAAATTCTTTTAACCATAATCCCTCCAAAAATCTATTCTTTGCCAACCTTGGGCGCAACCTTAGTTACCTCGCAAGGATACTTCCCTTCAAAACAGCCTGCGCAAAAATCCGTGCTTTTCCCAAGGCAAGCCTTGCGAAGTTCGGGCAGAGGAAGATAATTAAGGCTATCCGCGCCGATTATTTTGCAAATTTCGTCCTTATCGTTGAAGCAGGCTATCATTTGATCACTTGCTTCAAGATCAACCCCGAAATAGCAAGCGTGCTTAACCATGGGGGACGCAATAAGCATATGCACCTCTTTTGCACCGTTACGGCGAAGCAGTTTTATAATTTTCCTGCTTGTTGTACCCCTTACAATGGAATCGTCTATTAAAATAATGCGCTTGCCTTCCACATTGCTTTTAAAGGCGGAAAGTTTAACCTTTACGCTTGTTTCGCGCAAGGCTTGCGTGGGTTCAATAAAAGTTCTGCCGATATAGCGGTTTTTAATGAGTGCGTCCACAAAGGGAATCTTACTTGTATCCGAATAACCGCGTGCGGCGGCGAGTGCGGAATCAGGCACACCTGCCACAACATCTGCATCAATTTTATAAAGATTTGCAAGAATTTTTCCTGAGGTGTAGCGGGTGTTATAAACGCTTACGCCGTCTATAGTGGAATCGTTCCTCGCAAGATAAACATATTCAAAAATGCAAAGTTTTCTCTTAGAACCGTTATACATGGTGGATTTAATCTCACCGCCGTCTATCATTATGATTTCCCCAGGGGTAACATCTCTTAGAAGTTCGGCATCTACCGCGTCCAGCGCGCAAGATTCACTGGCAATCAAAATATCGTCCTCGCGCTTGCCGATTGCAAGGGGTTTAATTCCCATGGAATCTCTTGCGCAATAAAGTTTGTTTTCCGCAAGCACCACAAGCGAAAATGCACCCTTAAGCTGTTTGCAGGCTTTAATTATTCCTTCCTCTATGCTGTTCTTACTGTGAAAATTGATTAACGCCGCCAAAACTTCGCTGTTAACAGAACTTTGAAAAATCTGCCCTGCGGAAAGCATTTGTTCTTTAATTTCTTGGGCGTTTAGCAAACTGCCGTTGTACGCAACCGCCATTCGTCCGCGCCTGCCGTAAAAAACAACGGGTTGCGCATTGATAACATGGCTTGTGGTTTCGGGGCTGTACCTCACATGCCCTATGCCTGCGTTGCTTCTTGGGAATTTTTTTAAGCCGTCTTCCGCAAAAATGTTATTCACAAGCCCCATTTCCTTATAATAAGAAACTGCACTTGTGCCGTCCTGCACGGCGATTCCCGCGCTTTGCTGTCCGCGGTGCTGAAGCGCGAACAAGCCGAAATAAATCTCTTTAGCGATATCTTTTTTCTGAGGGCTGTAAACCCCAAAAATTCCGCATTCCTCTTTAACACTCATAATCTTTAGTCCCCTTACGGTATTCAACGGTGTGTGTGTTTTGGGTATTTCTTCTTTGATTTAATTTTAACATTTTAGCGCATACTAAAGCAAATAAAATGTGGCAAAGAACAAAAGATAATATTATAGAAAATTTTGGAAATTTTAAGCAAAAACCGATTAGGCTAATATCCTTTACGGTTCTTATTGCGTTAATTTGTTTTTTCGCGCTTAGCACAGGTGCGCTAAGCCCAAATTTTGCCCTTGCAAGCACGGATTTTAATGAAAATGCGCATGAACTTCGCGCAGAAGCAGTTAAATTAAGCGAATTTTCCACAACTTATGCGGATTCAAGCACGGCAAGGAAAGCAAATATAATTATTGCGTCCAAAAAGATAAACGGAACAATTATCCACCCAAGCAAGCAATTTTCATTTAACGGCACGGCAGGGGAACGCACCGCGGAAAACGGTTACCAAACCGCAAAGATTATTGTGGACGGAAAATTCGTGAGTGGCACAGGTGGCGGGGTGTGCCAAGTTTCCACCACGCTGTACAACGCGGTACTGCTTGCAGGCTTAAAGGTTGATATCGTTCACCGCCATAGCCTGCCGATAAATTACGCACCGCTTTCCTTTGACGCAATGGTATCTTCGCGCCAAGATTTCGCTTTTACGAATAACACTGATTACCTTATATATATAGTGGCAAAAGCCACTGATTCAAAGCTAACCTTTCAAGTTTTCGGCGAAAAGCCCATTCATAGCAGGGTGATAAAATTAAGAAGCGTAACAATTCAAGAAATCTTCGGGCAGTACGAGACGGAATATGACGAAGGAACGCTAAGTGAGGACGAAAGCGAACGCATTATAGTAAAAGCCAAAAGCGGTTATGTTTCCGAAGGCTACCTTGACACCTACCAAAACGGCAGGCTGATAAAATCCGAACTAATAAGGAAAGATAGGTATCTGCCCCAAACAGGCAAGAGGATTATAAGGGTAGACGGCACGGCATAATAAATAATATATTGAAATTTTTATTAAAATACAGTATACTCTAATTGAAAAGATATGCCCAAGGTAAAGCAAGGAGAGATTTATGCCGATAATATCACAATTTTACGGAATATTAGTGTACATATACAAAGAAATTGGCAAACAGCACAATAAACCGCATTTTCACGCAAAGTACTCTGAATTTGAGGGGGTTTATGACTTTGAGGGTAACCTTATCGCGGGCGAACTGCCAAAAAAGCAAAGCAAGCTGATTGAGGCATGGTGCTTACTTCATACAGACGAACTAAACGCCGCTTGGACAGCATGGAATGAAAGCGGTGAAATAATAAAGATTGAGGGGCTAAGGTAATTATATGATTAGACCAAAAGCTGTGAATGTGATTCCGCAACCCGATTATCAGTTGCTTGTAACCTTTAATAATAATGAGAAAAGGCTATTTGATGTTAAGCCATATCTTAGCTTTAAGCCGTTTAATGAATTAAAAAGCATTGAATTGTTTAAGACGGTAAAGACGGCAGGGCTAAGCATTGAATGGCTACACGGGCAAGATATTTGCCCCGATGAACTTTATTATAACAGCGTACCGCTATAGGAATAATTGCCCGAGGGCAAACCTTTTTAATTCAAAATTCTATAAACCTTATCAAGACGCCGTTCCGTCATTGCGGTTATCGTCATTAAATCCTGCGAATTGGCTTTGGTAAAGCCCGTAATAGAATCCTTTTTGACTCATAAGAGTTTCGTGGTTGCCAAGCTCTACCACATCGCCTTGGTTCATTACGAGGATAACCGCCGCATTTTTAATGGTTGAAAGGCGGTGCGCGATAACGAAACTCGTTTTGTTCTGCATCATGGCAAGCATTGCACTTTGAATGTGCTTTTCGGTTCGGGTGTCTACCGAACTTGTGGCTTCGTCAAGGATAATAATTTTGGGATCTTTGAGGATTGCGCGCGCGATAGTTAAAAGCTGTTTTTGCCCTGCGGAAATGTTGCTTGCGTCCTCATTTAGCACCGTGTCGTAGCCGTGTTCCATAGTTTCAATAAAAGCGTGCGCGTGGGCTTCTTTTGCCGAGGCAATTATCTTTTCACGCGAGGCGTCCTTATTTCCGTAAGCAATGTTTTCTGCGACAGTGCCGTTAAATAGCCATGTATCTTGAAGAACCATTCCGTAAAGGCTTCTTAAAGCGTCCTTAGTATAGTCGTTGATATTCACGCCGTCTATCTTAATAACACCACCGTCTAATTCATAAAAGCGCATTAAAAGATTCACAAGCGTGGTTTTGCCTGCGCCTGTGGGCCCGACTATTGCAATGGATTCGCCTGCGTTTACCTTTAGGTTTAAATTTGTAATCAGAGGTCTGTCCTTACGGTAAGAAAATCTTAGATTTTCCATATCAACGAAGCCTTTTATGTGCGAAACATCGGTTAAAAGGTTGTTTTCAGGTTCCATTTCCTCTAAATCAAAGGTTATAAACACCCTTTCCGCTGCGGCGATAGCGGTTTGAATTGTGTTTGCAATGTTACTTACCTGCTCAATAGGCTGTGCGAATTGGCGGGTATATTGAAGTAAGGCTTGAATATCACCGATTGTGATAACCCCTTGCCCCGCACGGAAACCGCCCCCCACGCAAATGCCCACATAGCAAAGATTGTTAATAAACTTAATTGTGGGCAAAATTATCCCTGCCAAAAACTGCGAACGGCGGGTAGCCGATTTGAGTTCTTTATTGATAGCCTCATAAGCCTTCACGCTTTCTTCTTCCCTGCAATAAAGTTTTATTATCCTATGCCCTGTGTACATTTCCTCAATGTGCGCATTCAACAATCCGATTTTCTTTTGCTGGGAAGCAAACTGCACTTGGGATTTTTTAATGATTATCCGCGAAGTTATAAATAAAAGCGGTAAGGAAACAAGCGCGATTATGGATAGCAAAGGATCAATCCGCATCATCATTATAAATACGCCGATAACCGTCATAGTACCCGAAATGATTTGGTTAATGCTTTCTTGAAGGGTTATGGAAACCATTTCAATGTCGTTAGTTAAGCGGGATAGAACATCGCCCACAGGCGTGCCGTCAAAATACTTTAATGGGACTTTATCAAGTTTATCCTTTAAATCCGTCCTCATGCGCCTAACCACCATTTGGCTCATAGACGCGGCAACAATTCCGCTTGCGAATTGGAAGAGGGCGTTTAGAACATAAAGGGAAGCACAAGTCCAAAGAATAGGGGCGATATAAGTGTAAAGTTGAGAGTTACCTTCGCGCGTTATATCGGTGAAAAATTGAATGCTGTCCACAAGTGCATTCGTTACCTTTTTCATAATATCAGGCACCCAAATTGCAAACCAAGTGCCAACGCCTGCAAGCACCATCATTATGATTAAAAGGGCAAGCTGAGGCTTTAGATATTTAATAAGCCTGCCCACTGTTTTTCCGAAATTTTCCGCTTTTTCCACAGGGGCAATGGCGTCCGTAACATCCGCCATGCCAAGCGCGCCACCGATATTTATGCCCTTTGATTCGGTTTGGGATTCGCCCGTTATCGGCTTATATTCTTCACTCATAGCCCAAGCTCCTCCTCACTCATTTGCGAAAGCGCGATATCCTTATAAAGAGGGCAGGTTTTCAATAATTCTTTATGCGTGCCATGCCCCACAATTTTGCCCTCGTCAAGCACTAAGATATTATCCGCATCCATAATCGTACCCACGCGTTGGGCAACTATAATGGTTGCGCTATCCTTAGTTATCTTTTTAAGCGCGGTTCTAAGTAGCTTATCCGTTCTGAAATCAAGCGCGGAAAAACTATCGTCAAAAATCAAAATTTCAGGCTTTCGGATAATTGCCCTTGCAATGGAAAGCCTTTGCTTTTGCCCCCCGCTGAAGTTATTACCGCCTTGTTCCACACGGCTTTCAAGCATTCCGTCCTTATCTTTTACGAATTTCGCGCTTTGCGCAATTTCAAGTGCTTCCCAAAGTTCTTCTTCTGTGGCATCTTCCTTTCCGTACTGAAGGTTAGATTTTATCGTGCCTGAAAACAGCATTGATCTTTGGGGAACAAAGCCGATTTTACCGCGAAGTTCCGCTTGGGGGATTTCTTTAATCGGCACGCCGTTAATAAAAATCTCACCGCTTAAAATATCATAAAAGCGCGGTATTAAATTGATTACCGAACTTTTGCCACTGCCTGTGCCACCCACGATTGCGGTAACTTTGCCTCTTTCCGCCTTAAAGGAAATATCGGATAAAATGTTCTCACTTGCCTCACTTGAATATTTAAAATTAACATTTTCAAAGCTAACAGTACCGCGTTCGGTGTAATTAACATTTGGTGTTTCGGTATCCTTAATTGATAGTTCGGTATCCAAAACTGCGTTAATTCTTCGTGCAGAAGCAGATGCCCTCGGGAACATTACGAACACCGTGGCAAGCATAATAAGTGCCATCATAATTTGGGTTATGTACTGAATAACCGCCATCATATCGCCCACATTTATGTCGTCCCCATAAGCAATTTGACGGCTTGCCACCCACACAATGCCCACCATTGTGCAGTTCATTACAACCGCAATGAGGGGGGCAAGAACGGCAACATATCTGTACACAGAAACTGAAAGAGTTTTTAACTTTTCGTTAACTTCCTTAAAGCGCAGGCTTTCCCTTTCTTGCTGGTTAAAGGCGCGCACAACGCGGATACCCGTCAAACTTTCACGCATTATCTGCGTTATCCTATCCACCTTAATTTGAATTTCTTGGAACAAGGGGAACACAACTTTTGCGGCGATATAAGAAACAACTATAAGGATAGGGAAGGGATAGAAAATTACCACTGTCATAGGCACGCTTTTTTGGAAAGACAGGGCAAAACCGCCAATTATGGTAAACGGCGCGATAAGTGCGGTTCTCAGCACAAGCAGGAAAACGGATTGAATTTGGCTTATATCGTTAGTAGATCGCGTGATTAAACTTGCGGTTGAAAACTTATCAAATTCGTTAAGCGAAAAGGTTTCCACTTTTCTGAAAACCTTACTTCTAATCATTGCTGAAAAGTTTGCGGCGATTTTCGCGCTGATAAGTGCCGCGATAATGGCGCAAGCGCAAGCGGCTATTGTTAACAAAAGCATTAAACCGCCACGCGTTAATATATAGTTAAAATCTTGGGTTTGAATGGTTTCGCCGTCCGGTAGCATCATTTGCTTGCCAGTCTTTAATTCATTTTCCTTTAATGCCTCTTTCTTTGTGGCGGTGGGGGATAATTTAAGGTAATCGCCAAGTTTAATCCAAAACCTGTCCCATGAAGTTACCTTGTTACTCTCATATTTATTTATGAGTTTTTCTGTGCGCTTTAAATTGTAATTTGAAGCCTTTAAAATGTTTGCAAGAATCACCAAATCGTCCTCATAAGCCACCACAATTTTATCAATGCTGTGGCTGAGGTTGGCTTGCTTTTCGTCACTAAATCCGCGGTTATAAAGAATGCGCCTCTTAATTAAATCCGCGTTATGCAGGTTTGCTTCCTTTTGCGCGCTTGCTTCGGTGATTCCTATGCCGTTATCCACCCATTTATCACCGTTATAAAGATAGGCGTAAGCAAGGGAATCGGTGCAAATTATAACCTCGTAATCGGGCATTGGTTCGGCACGCCCAGTTTTTGAATACTTGGGATCGTAATATTCCGTGTCGCCGTCTATGTGGTAAATTATTAAAAGTTTATCTCTTTCGTAAGGTTCGCCGAATTCGTTTGTGGCAAGGCGGTTGCCGTCTTTATCAAGCGGAATGGGCGCGAGGTTGCCGTGCCTGCTGTGCTTCATGCTTAAAATGCACGCGCTTAAAATTTTGCGGTTGCCCTCGTTGTCCATGGTTTCGGCATCGGGATCTTGATCCAAAAGCATATTTACCGAAAGCCCTTTGTCGGCATCAATAGAAAGTGTGTTCGGATCGTTCGGATCAAAAACCAAAAGGGTGTTAATTACCTCTGTTATCTTTTTTTTCTCTTCGGCTGTGTAGCCTCGGCTTGGGTTTACGGCGTAATCAATATTAAAATCAGCACCCACCTTTTGAAACGGCTTAAGCCCGTCTAAGAAAGGGGTGAGGACAATTTCAAAAAGTTCCTCTGAATCACCAATCGGAATATCTCTAAAAACCACATTGTACGCATGGTTAAATGGTATTTTTTCAAGTGCAAGTGCTAAGTCAAAGGTTGAAAACCCTTCGTTCATTTCAAAAATCGGAATTTCGTCTGGATTATATCCCTTTATCTGCCTTTTTCCCTCAACCCCTTTAAGGCTTGCGGGCTTGGGCATTTTTGCGTGCTTATACAAGGGTTCATATTTCAAATAAATGCCGTCATCAATGATTTCCGACATTTTTTCAGGCAAATACAATTCCGCCACCGCCTGCCCCGCAACCAAAATAACTACTGCTATCAGTAGTATCGTCATAGGCTTTAGTAAGTGGAAGAGTTTGAACATTTTTTGGTGGTTGGTGATTGGTGGTTGGTGATTGGTTTTCCAGCGCACAGCGCACAATGCACAGCGCACAATGAAGGAATCTAAATCTCATTAAGATAAACTCTTAATTAAATAATTCCATAATTTTAGCCAAGCCACATAGTGGCGCACGCCAAGGTTCTGCCAAAGGCGGGTTCTTATATTTCATATTTTATATTTTTCCAACACTGTGCGCTGTGCGCTGTGCATTGTGCGCTTTGCAAAGCCTTACGCTTTGCAAATAAGGCTTTCCGCAGTCATTTCACTTGGCTTATCTATTCTCATAAGTTCTAAGATTGTGGGGGCGATATCGGATAATTTGCCGTTATCTCTTAATTTGCAATCCGCTGGGATTAAGATAAAGGGAACTTTGTTAGTGGTATGGGCGGTAAATACTTCACCGCTTGGTTCAAGCATTTTTTCAGCGTTTCCGTGATCTGAGGTTAATAGCACATTTCCGCCGACTTCAAGCACGGCTTCAACCACAAGTTTAACGCAATTATCCACCGTTTCAACCGCTTTAACTGCGGAATTGAAATCCCCTGTATGTCCAACCATATCGCAATTTGCGAAGTTAAGCACAATAAAATCGTACTTATTTTTCTTAATTAGTTTAACCGCCTCGTTTGCGACTTCATAAGCACTCATTTCGGGTTTTTGATCGTAAGTGCTTACTTTGGGGGACGGTATAAGAACTCTGTCCTCACCTTTGGCAGGCTTCTCAATTCCCGAATTAAAGAAAAATGTTACATGGGCGTATTTTTCCGTTTCGGCGATTCTCAATTGCTTTATATTATTAGATTCAAGGATATCGTTAAGATTGTTGCTTAAACTTTGCGCCACAAATGCGGTTTTAATATTTTGAAATGTTTCGTCATATTTCGTGAAGCCTGCAAAACTTGGATTTAAGAAACCCGTTTTTCTTTCAAATTTTGTGAATTTTTCTTCAATAAACGCCCTCGTAATCTCGCGCGCTCTATCGGGGCGGAAGTTAAAAAATATTATGCTATCACCCTTTTCAATAAGTTTAACAGGCTTACCCTCGCCAGTTATTATCACATGAGGCACAATAAATTCGTCTGTAATTCCGTTTTCATAGCTTATTGTGAAAGCGTCCTCAGCGTTCGTTATTATCGCGCCGTTTCCAAATGCCATTGCCGAATATGCTTCTTCCACGCGTTCCCAGCGGTTATCCCTATCCATAGGGTAAAACCTGCCCATTACTGTGGCAATCGCGCCGAAGCCGATAGCCTTTATGTGGTTTTGCAGGGATTCAATGTAACCTTTGCCACTCACAGGGCTAACATCTCTGCCGTCCATAAAACAATGGATATATATATTATCAAGCCCCTCATTCTTTGCCATTTCAATAAGCGCGTAAAGGTGCGAAGTGTGGCTGTGAACACCGCCGTCTGATAAAAGCCCGAAGGTGTGCAACGCTTTGCCGTTTTCTTTGGCGGAACGCATTACTTCAAGAAGTGCGGTGTTTTTAAAAAATTCCTTATCTTTAATCTCTTTAGAAATTCGCGAAAGTTCTTGAAAAACCACCCGTCCCGCACCGATATTTAAATGCCCCACCTCGCTGTTGCCCATTTGCCCCTCAGGAAGCCCCACCGCAAAACCGCTTGCCTCAAGCAAAGTGCTTGGGTAAGTTTTTTTAAGATAGTTAATGTAAGGTGTGCCTTGCGCGGTAATGGCATTACCCGCCGTACTATCTGCTTCCGCAAAGCCATCCATTATTATTAGTGCGTTTAACATAAAATCTTCTGAGTCCCCATGGCTTCCGCCCCTTTTATATATTATATATTAACACGCATTCGCGCGCAAGTCAAGAAGTGCTTAAATAAAAATCCACAATTCTGCATTCTGAATTTTGAATTCTGAATTATTTCATATTTTCCTTTGCTTAAAGTATTTTCGTGTGATAAACTAATAGCATAATTACTGTTTTGCGAAAAGCATGGCGGTGATTAAGTGCGTTTTTGCACGCGTTGGAAGATTATATAGCTTTAACACCGAATCAAATAAAGAAATCAAGTATCAATTTAACACCAAATCAATTTAACACCAAATATCTATTCACCTTATCTAACACACAAATTAAATTACGAAAAAAATAGCTTTTACTTTTGGAGAAAATATGCCAACATTTGTATTTGATGAAACCTCACTAATTGCGCCCCTTGGGCTGATTGTGCTTAAAGGCGCGGAAAAGCTTGGAAAGCTGGTGGACGATTTCCTTGTGAAATGGTTCAACGAAACCGTGGCGAAAGGCAAATCCGCACGCAAGAAGGACACCTTTATTATTAAATCCGCCTGCCCAAGGTTCACCACAGGGGACGGAAAAGGAATGATTGAGGACAGCGTTCGCGGGCATGATCTTTACTTCCTTGTGGATGTGGGTAACTATAATGTGAAATATCCGCTGTTCGGAAGCATGAATTCCATGTCCCCCGATGATCATTTTGCTGATTTAAAAAGGCTGATTGGCGCGGCGGGCGGAAAGGCGGAAAGGATAACCGTGATTATGCCCTCGCTTTACGGTGGCAGGCAACACAAAAGAAACAGCAGAGAATCTCTTGATTGCGCACAAATGCTTCAAGAACTTTTTGATATGGGCGTTAAAGATATTGTTACCTTTGACGCGCACGATCCAAGAGTGCAAAACGCAGTGCCTCTCATGGGCTTTGATAACTTCTTCCCCACATATCAAATACTTAAGGCACTTTTGAAAAATTTCCCCGATGTTAAGCTAACGCAGGATAATTTCATGATAGTAAGCCCGGACGAAGGCGCAATGAGTAGAAATATATTCTACGCCTCTGTCCTTGGTGTGGAACTTGGAATGTTTTACAAAAGAAGGGATTACGCAAATGTTATAGACGGCAGGAATAAAATTGTTGCGCATGAATATATAGGTATAGATGTAAAGGATAAGGATATATTTGTAGCGGACGATATTATCGCCACGGGCGATTCGGTTTTGAGGCTTTGCCAAGATTTAAAAGAAAAAGGCGCGAAAAGAATTTTCTTAATGGCAACTTACACACTTTTTACAGAAGGTGTGGAAAGGTTTGACGAAGCGTTTAATAACGGTTTGTTTACCGCGGTTATAGGCACAAATTTAACTTATATAAAAGAAGAACTTTCCACAAGAAAGTGGTTTGTGTGCGCGGATTTATCCAAATATATTGCGTATATAATTGCCTCATGCAATCAAAATAAATCTGTTTCGCCACTTCTTAACTCGGCAGACAGAATTCATGAATTAATAGGAAGGACACAAAAATGAGTGATAAATTAACAAGAGAACAGCTTGAAGCCCTTAACTTTTTTGCCATGAGGGATTTGGCAAGGCAACTTGGTTGCAAAAACGCTACCGCGCAGAAAAAGGACGCGCTTATAGAATTCGTGCTTTCAAAGCAATCCGAACCCGCTGTTCAAGGCACTGAGGGTGAAGAATCCGCTACAGCAGACGAAAAGCGCGGAAGAGGACGCCCCACCAAGGCAAGAACCGTGGCTTCTCAGGACGAAGCGCAACCAGCTGTTCAACCTGCTGTTCAACCCACCAGATTCCCCGAAGGCGAAAGCGATAACCGCCCTTACGGAAACGGTAACGGAAACGGCGCAGGCAGACAGCAGTTTGATAAATATAGAAAAAATCCTGCTTTCGGCGCATTCGCCGAACCTGCCCCAAGCGAAGCGGTTGATCCCAATGCGCCTTTGGAACGCAGATCGGGAATCCTTGAAATCTGCCCGGACGGGTTTGGTTTCTTGCGTGCCGAAAATTGCCAACAAGGGGATAAGGACGCGCATATCATTGCAAACAAAATCCGCAAGTACGGCTTAAGAAAGGGCGACTTTGTTGTTGCCACGGTAAGAAAAGTTGCCGATAACCGCCCCATGAGTGTGGACGAAGTGGAATCCGTGAACGGCTTTCCGCCCTCGGAAGCGTTAAATAGGAAGAATTTTGCCACCCTTACCCCCATTTATCCCGACAGGCGGTTAAGGCTTGAAGTAGACGGAATTAAAAACGATACTGCTATCCGCTGTATTGATTTAGTTGCGCCGATTGGTAAAGGGCAACGCGGAATGATTGTTTCACCGCCGAAGGCAGGTAAAACCACGCTTCTCAAAAAGATTGCAAACAGCATTTCCACAAATCACCCCGAAATTCACCTTATCGTGCTTTTAATTGACGAACGCCCCGAAGAAGTTACCGATATGCAAAGAAGCACAAAGGGCGAAGTTATTTACAGCACATTTGACGAATATCCCGAACACCATGTGAAAGCCGTGGAAATGGTTTTGGAAAGGGCAAAACGCCTTGTGGAAATAGGCAAAGATGTGGTTATTTTAATGGATAGCTTAACGCGCCTTTCAAGGGCATATAACGCGGTGGTGGAAAGCAGTGGCAAAACGCTTTCGGGCGGTATAGATCCCGCCGCCATGATAGGCCCTAAAAAATTCTTCGGCGCGGCGAGAAACATTGAATTCGGCGGAAGCCTAACGATAATTGCCACCGCGCTTGTGGATACGGGAAGCCGTATGGACGAGGTTGTGTACGAAGAATTTAAAGGCACAGGCAATATGGAAATCCACCTTGATCGCCGTTTAAGCGAAAAGCGCATTTTCCCCGCAATTGATTTAAACCGCAGTAGCACAAGGCGCGAAGAATTGCTTTTAAGCCAAAGGGAACTTGAGGGAATTTGGGCGGTACGCAAAATGCTTTCCGCAGGCGATGTGCAAGAGGCGGCAGAAAACCTTATCGGCATGATGCTTAAAACTTCAACCAATAAAGATTTCGTGGATTTGCTTTCACTTCAAATTGCAAAATTGCAGAAAGAAGGATATAAATTTAGTTAGGGATTAGGGACAAGGGAATAGGGATTAGTATTTCAGCGCACAGCGCACAGCGCACAATGGTGGATTCTAAATCTCATTATTGATAGGTGTGAAGTGTGGTTCAGTTGGGTAGTGGCACTAACCAACTGATTTCTTCCTTAACAACAGTATCAACCAAACGCAGTTTACCGAAAGATACTAAAAATTGAACCCGTGAGTGGCACTCACGGGTTCAAGTTTTTTATTGCAAGAAGTTTTCTTTTAATCTAATCCCTATTCCCTTGTCCCTAACCCCTTATTCCTTTATAGTATCAATGCCCTCATAATTAATTCTGAAATCAGTTTTGTTCAAAGGGGCGGTTTTGTTAATTGCGGAAACGAAGCGTGCTATGTACTTTTGGCAGAGTTCAAATGTTTCTTTCACGATTTCGGGGGCGGAAAGGGTAGAGGTTTCTTCTTGATTGCGCACCTTTCTGAACGGCGCGCCGTTAAAATTTAAGAAATCAAGTTCTTGATAAAATTCTGGGGGGCGGTACATATTTCTTAAACGCTTTTTGCCCAAAACAAGGCTTCCTGCCTCTTTTTTAGAAAAATATTCGCGCTTGCGTCCGCTTTTATCTGTGAAAAACCGCATAGAAAAACGCGTGCCTTTTATTGCAAGTTTTACATGGAATTTGCTTACGGGAACACCCAAAATAGGGGCAACGACTTTGTTATAAATCCTGCCTACTTCCCTTCTAACGGCACGGCAGGGCTTGAAATCTTTCCTTGAACAATCGTAAGCATTGGCGTGCTTTAAGCCCATAAGTTCGGTAACAACGAAGGAATCAAGCGCGTTTTCAATAAGCTGGTGTGTGCCTTGCTTTTGTTCTGTGGGCAGTTCTTTTAAAAATCCCTCTTCGCAAAAAAAGTAAACGAAAGGGTGCAGTTGAGTATCCATAACATAATGGCACAAAAGCCCCAAAACATAGCTTTTTGCGATAACGCTTTCTGTTTCGGCTATGTAATCCGCAAGGGCGCAAAAAACCTCGTAAGCCTTGCTGTACTGAACTCTGTTAAAAAGATAACCGCTTTTTGTGCCTAATTCCCTCAAAAATAGCAGAAAGTCGGGCCCTACATTTCCAAAAAGAAATGCGTCCCTATACCGCTTAATCTCATTTTGCAAGGCGTGGGGCATACCCTCAAATACCTGCGTGCCTGTGTAAACATGAGTGATTACATTTGCCATAAAATAAGTCCTCCGTTTGTTGTTAAATTTTGTGATTTTGCCACTTCGTGCCTTATCAGGCAAGCAGGTGTAGCAATAAACCTTGAATGTTATTATACTGTGAGATTTTTATCACGGGGTTGCCGTCCTTATCAAGAATCGGATTGCCGTCTATATCCGTGGAAGGGGTGGTAACCACGGGATCATGATAGCTTAAAGTCCCCCCGCTTGCACCGCTTAGCTTAAGATAAAAATCATTTAAGCGGTTGCCAAGCTCATTAAACGCGCCGTGGTGTTTACTGCGGTAGCTTGCGCGCCTATCAATATCACCGCGCACCGTTTCACTCATTGAATCCCAAAAAATAGCGGTAGCTAATTTATTCAGGCTTAACAGGCGGTAGATATCCCAAAGATAATTTGAGTATCCGCTGTAACGAAGGAATATATCCTCTGAGGTAAACAGCACATAAGCGGATACAAGTTCCGCACAGCTTTCGTACATAATCCCCTTGGTGTGCGCAATCTCGTGCGCCATTACATAAGGAATATCTTGAGGTGCAAGGTAACGGCTTATATGCGCTTCGCCCGTGGGCAAAAATGCAATTCCGCCCGAACCGCTTGCTTCCAAAACACCGCTGAATATCAGCCTTTTGGGGCGCGCCGTACGGGTGCTGAAGTACCCTTTATATTTCGGATCGTTAAGCCTTGCATATTCCTTTTGCATTTTAGCGGAAAGTTCTTTATGGCTTGGCTGTTTTATACTGCCGTCCTTATTTCTTTCCACCTTTAAAGCAAGTTCGTTATAGCTTTCAAAGTACGCTTTAACGAATGAAATAACTTCCTCGTCATTTAGAATTTCGCTGTGCCTCGGCAGATAGTTTTCCGCAGGTTCGCGGTAATAACTGGGGCTTGCGGTAACCGAATACGCTAAAACGGTAACCGAAACTGCCAAAAGCACGGTGGTTATTGATTTTGCAATTTTAAAGTGCTTGCGCTTTATTGCAAGGCGAATCCATTTCACAATCAGCCATGCACACATTATAATAGCCACAATAATTATCAGTTCAAACACGGAAAAAGGAACTAAATCCGTTAATGAACCCATGAACCAAACAAGCCCTCTGCTAACCCCTCTTGTGAAGATATATTCAGAGATAAACTCATTGGTTTTAAGCAGTGAAACAATAAGCGTCAGGAATAGCAAAGCCCCCGATATTATTATTAAGGTTAGCGTTTTCTTGTGCTTTAATTTCACTTGCGACTAATTCCTGTTTGAGTGCAAAGGCGCAGGAATTCTTCCGCCCCTGTTAATAAATTCGCTTGCGTCTAAGGCGGATACGGGCATAATAGGGGCAGAACCAAGCAAGCCCCCGAACACGATTTCGTCACCCACCTTTTTGCCGAATGCAGGGATTAAGCGCACAGCGGTTGTTTTATTATTTATCACGCCTATGCTTGCTTCGTCTGCAATTATTGCGGAAATTGTTTCCGCCGAAGTATCCCCCGGAATAGCAATCATATCCAGCCCCACGGAACAAACCGCCGTCATGGCTTCAAGTTTTTCAAGCGTCAGCGCACCGCTTTTTGCCGAGTTAATCATGCCGATATCTTCACTTACAGGGATAAACGCGCCCGATAGCCCCCCCACATGGGAAGATGCCATTATTCCGCCTTTTTTAACCGCGTCATTCAAAAGCGCAAGCACGGCGGTTGTACCCGGCCCGCCCACTGTGCTTAAGCCTATTTCTTCCAAGATATGCGCCACAGAATCACCCATGGCAGGGGTAGGCGCTAAGGATAAATCCACAATCCCGAATTCTTTGCCAAGCATTTTGCAAGCGGTTTGCGCCACAAGTTGCCCCGCCCTTGTTACGCGGAACGCGGTTTTTTTAATAACCTCGCAAACCTCGCCAAGATCCTTACCTCTCACTTTTTCAAGCGCGGTTTTAACCACCCCCGGGCCCGAAACGCCCACATTGATAATGTTGTCGCCCTCGCCAACGCCGTGAAACGCGCCTGCCATAAAAGGGTTATCTTCCACAGCGTTAGCAAAAACCACGAATTTGGCACAACCTATGCTGTTATTATCTTTTGTAAGCAGGGCTAAATCCTTAATGGTTTTGCCCATTTGCTTAACTGCGTCCATATTTATACCCGCGCGCGTGCTTGCCACATTCACAGAAGAACAAACTTTATCCGTTGAAGCCAAGGCTTTGGGTATTGCGTTTAAAAATTCCTGTTCGTAATCCGTTATGCCCTTGTGAACAAGCGCGCTGAATCCGCCTATAAAATCCACCCCGATTTCCTTTGCGGATTTATCAAGCGCAAGCGCAAGTTCGTGGTAATTCCTGTGCGTTGCACCCACAAGGCTGATAGGCGTAACGGATACGCGCTTGTTTACAATCGGAATGCCGTACATAGCGGAAATTTTGCGCCCCGTGGCAACCAAATCTTTGGCAGACGACACAACTTTTTCATAAACCTTTTTCGCCGTTGCACTGCCGTCCTTCCCCACACAATCCAATAAAGAAACACCCATTGTTATGGTTCTTATATCAAGGTGGTGTTCCCGAATCATGTTTATTGTTTCAAGTATTTCTGTTTTGTTTATCATTTTCTTAATGCCGAAGCCTTTGCTTAAATTAAATCCTGTTCATTACCTCAAAAATATCCTTGTGCCTCACGGATATTTCCATTTGAAGTTCCTTGCCTTTTTTATCAAGAAGCGTGGCAATTGTTTCAAAGCACGCATTTTTTGGCATTTCCACCGCCATAATCATGGTGAAATTACCTTGCAAAATGGTTTGGCTTATGTCCTCAATGTTCACATTGTGTTCTGCAAGCAAATTTGCTATTGAGGCGATAATGCCCACTCTGTCCTTCCCTAAAACTGTAATAAATGCTTTCATGGTGTGTTTCCTTATAAAAGTTCTTTTACCGCGTCCATAAGTTTATCCGCTTTGGCTATTGCGGTTTTTTCGGTGTTATCATAAATCAGTACATAGATTTTTAGCTTGGGTTCAGTTCCGCTTGGGCGGATACAAATGAATTGCTTATCTTTTAGCGAAAGATAAACTGCGTCAGTCTTTCCGAAAGGAAGAGGGCTGATTTTGCCTTTTTCATTAAGCGTGCCGTGCAAAAAATCCGCCGTGCTTAGCACTTCTTCGCCTGCAAGGGCAGTTACGGTTTTTTTCCTGAAATCCGCCATAACCTTTGCCATATCTGCCATTGCGGAAATGCCCTTGTAAGTTATGGATATATTTTTTTCTGCATAAAAGCCAAATTTTTCAAAAAGTTCATTAAGGCGCATGAACATTGTTCTGCCCTTAGATTCCCAATAAAGTGAGGCTTCTGCGAACATCATTGCGCCCACAACCGCGTCTTTATCCCTTGCGTGCGTGCCGAAAAGCGTGCCGTAGCTTTCTTCAAATCCGAAAATATAGGTAAATTCCTTGCTTTCTTCCCACTCTTTAATCTTTTCGCCTATAAATTTAAAGCCCGTAAGCACATTAAACATGGTAACATTATGGCTTTCGCAAAGCCTGTCCGCAAGTGTGGTGGAAACAATGCTTTTTACCACAGCAGGATTCTTGGGCATTTTGCCCGTTTCAATAAGCCTTGTGCAAATGTAATCAAGAAGCAGTACGCCTATTTGATTTCCCGTTAAAAGCACGAATTCGCCCTTGTTGTTTCTTACCGCCACGCCAAGCCTGTCCGCATCGGGATCGGTGGCAAGAACCACATCTGCGCCCGTTTTGTTTCCAAGTTCGCACCCCATTCTTAAAACTGAGGGGTTCTCAGGGTTGGGAACTTCCACTGTGGAAAATTCCGTGTCTGGCGCACACTGTTCTTTCACAAGCCCCGCATTTATTCCAAGCCTTTTAAAAATTTCAGTTACGGGCATATACCCCGAACCGTGGATAGGGGTGTACACAAGTTTAATATCCTTGCCCTTTGCTTTAGTTAATTCGGGGGATAAGGAAAGTTTTTCAATTTCATTAAAAAAGGCATCGTCCGTTTTCTTGCCGATAACCGTAACGAATTCATTTACCTTAAAATTATCCTTGCCCTTTAAGCTATAAATATCCTTAATTTGATCGCGCTTGATTGTGAAATAATCGGTTAAAGCCTTAATAAAATCCACAACCTTAGCAGTGGGCGCGGGGGACATTTGCGCCCCGTCCTCACCGTAAACCTTATATCCGTTATATTCCTTGGGGTTGTGGCTTGCGGTAATCATAATTCCTGCCACCGCATTAAACCGCCTTACCGCAAAAGAACACATGGGAACAGGGCGCACATCTTCATAAACGAAAGATTTAATTTTGTAAGCGGAAAGAACTTCGGAAGCACCGAAAGCAAACTCACGGCTTAACCGCCTTGTATCATAAGAAATTACCACGCCTCTTTGCATGGCGGATTCGCCAAGGGTAGTTATGTATTCCGCAAGCCCCGCCGTGGCGCGCCTAACGGTGTAAATATTCATTCGGAATGTGCCAAGCCCCACTTCGCCCCTCATTCCCGCCGTGCCGAATTCAAGTTCCGCACCGAATCTCTCATTTATCTCATGCGCGTTTCCGTTGATTTTCTCAAGTTCACCGCGTTCTTCTTTACTCACGCTGTTAAGCCAAATTTTATATGTATCCATTTTCACCTCAATTTTGCAATGCAATTACCGTGCATAACGCACGCGCACCGCGCTTGTATCTATTATATACCATATTTTGCCTGTTTTAAATAGAAAATAAAAATTTATTAGGCAAAAGACAACAGGCAATAGGCTTTCTTACTTCTTAAGCCAATTTGCAATTGTCCTGATTGCCGTAATAACCTGTTCATAAGTTACCGTTTCATAAAGCAAGAGGGCTGTTCTTGTTTGAAAGTCCTGTTTATATGTTCCCTCTGCGATTAGCTTTTCAAGAAGGTTTGGCAAAGATACACCTTTATTCGCAGACGGGCAATCGTGCTTACCTTCACGCGCTTGCCTGATTTCTTCAACAAACGCTTTCATTTTGTCGTCAAGTTTCATGAGTGGCAAGATTTTATATAAGTCGTAGATATGTCTTGATTGCGCCTCTGTTCTGCCATTCAGATAGTAGTCGCAAATTGCGAAAACCTTATCCACAAATGTGCGTTCCAAGGCTTGCACCTTTACATTGAAAGGTTCTAAATCGTACTTTTTGATAATATCGCCGTAGCCGTTTTCTTTCAAATAGTCGTATATAAGCGAGGCAGTTGATTTTTTCAAGGTTGGAAACGCGCCGATGCGGAAAACAGGTTCAATTATAAGATACTGCTTCAATGACGCACTCACAAACAATGCGGAATAATTTACTTCATAGCAATTGTAGTCCATTCCGCTTTTAATCTTTTCGGGGTTCATAAGCACAAGCCCCAAGTTATTTATCACACCGATTATGCGATCCTTGAGTAACTTCCGCCTACTTTGCGATAGTTCTCTTACATCTTCTAAGTTAATGTCAATATCTTCTGAAAACCGTGCTATCAGCTTAAAGCATTTTGACAAGCAAGTACCGCCCTTAAACACAAGCAGTTCCTCTTCTTGCGCTAAATATTTGAGAAACAGCGTAACATAGTAGTCTTTTTCAATAATGGCTTCGCTATTACCTGTTTTTTCCGCTACTTCCGTAACAATCTGCCCAAATAGCCCTTTGTCATTATGCAAAAACATTTTCTACCCCCGCATATAAAAGATTTTTTATTGCCTTTGCAGGAAATAAACTTGCATATTTAAACACTTCTTTTTGCTGTATTTTTAAAATTACAACAAGTTCTTTAATCCTGTTTATCGCCCGCTCGTCAAGCGAATAACGAGGCATAGCGCAAAAAGCCTCAAGCAGTTCCAACGCCGAAACATTATTGCTTGTAATCGGTGTTCTTGCTTTTCGCAATACTGCATACTGCTTACCGTAAGGTATTTTTCTCACAATAGCAGAGGCTTTTGAACTCACAACTTCAGGCTTTGCAGGAACTTGGTTAGATAAGCCCCACAAGTTCAACAAAGAAAGCCCCGAATAGTAGCCAAACACCTCATTGCCGTCCCCGATATATTTTTTTTCTAAAACAAGCCTTCTGCTTAATGCGGAAGGTTTGCCGAAAATAGTTTGCGTAGGCAAGTAATAAATACCGCTTTCATATTTAATAATCTTTTGCTCTTCATTAAACCTCTTAAGCAGGCGAAAAACCCAAGGGCGTGAATAATCACCCCATGCTGTTAATATTTCGTCTGTTGCAATCGGCTTGTCGTAGCCAAACTTGTCAACTAATCTTGTGAGTAACTGTTCCATACATTAGCTTCCTTAATATATAGTATACTCATTTTAATAATTTTGTAAAGCATTTAGTATATTATTTTATAAGTTTTCTTGCAAACGCCTTTAAATAAAAAAACTAACAATGGCTTGTTAGTTTTTTGTTTGGGGTTTATGCTTGTGTGGCGTAGTGCGGGTTTATAGGCTAAGGCTTAATTTTATCAATCAAAGATGAGATTGGAAACCAAGCTATACTCATTCCTAAACCAACATAAAAAAAGGTGTTAAACAAAACATGAAGGCTGTAGCTATTGGGGGAATAATGTATGGAATAGCCTGTGGCAAACAGGTAGCGAAAGATTGTAAATATCCCTTCGGGTGTTTCTTTGTTTTGGAAATGCACAACCATGCCGCCGATTAAGCCCGCTAATCCTAAGGCAATTGGAACGAAGAGGCTTCCCCAAAAAAGCATATTCTTTAGGTTGCCTCTAATGTGTTCTCTTTTCAAATAAGCCTCTCGCGTGCGTGCGTCCGCTACAGCTTTTGCACTTCTTTCTCTTTCTTCCGCCTCTTCGTTTTCGTAATGCTTTCTTAAAGTCTCTTCATAGCGTGCAAAATCTTTTTCAAGTGAAAGCAGTTTTTCGCCTGTGGCAAACTTACGAAGTTGTGAAATGCAGTGTTCTGCGTTTTCAAAAGGTTTATTAAAATCATCTGTGTTCTCTTTTAGTTCGCAATAATACATTTGTATTATGTTTTCTGTTATGTACTCTTTTTGTTCTTCATTTGCCAAAAGCATAGCGTATTCCAAATATGCCACGGCACTTTCGCTAAGTTTAGTAAATGTTTGCCGTTCTGCTTCATTTGCCAAAAACCTAGCGTATTCCAAATATTCCCCGTCTTTGTTCTTTTCGCCAAGTTGTGTAAAAAACTTTACTTCTTCTTTTACTGCTTCTTTTGCTTTTTCTTTTGATTCTTCTTTTGCTTTTTCTATCAGTTTGTTATAAATTTTTTCGTTTTGCATTAGTAGTCCCCCCTTAGCCTGTTAAGCCCTTCCACAATATCTCTTGAACTAAGCCAAGATTCTCTTGCGTGATCCTTCATTGCACCCCTTGTAAGCGAACTTTGCAGGTTGATTGTGCTTGAAACCGTGGCACTGTAGCTACTGATTGCGCTTGAAAGTTTATCACCAAGGCCTCCGATAATTTCAGAAAAGTTTCTTGAAAGATATTCGGTTGCAGAATTTAGTGAGGCAATAAGCCTGTTGTTCCGCTTTTCCTCGTCAAGAAGTTGCAAGGCTTCTTTCATGCTATCGCACCTGCCTGTGATAAATAGGTAAATAATATAGTCAAGGCTATCGTGATCGCTTGGGTGCAAAAGCAGTTTAAACCTTTCGCATAGTTGCTTATGCTGTTGCCTAAGTGCGGGAAACATTGTTTGCACGGTAAATTTGGCAACCCCTTGGGCTTGATCTAAAACCTCTTGCGCCTTAATAACTTCTTGCAATGCTTGCGTTTTGTCTTTACTACTTTTGGGCAAATTGTCTATCAGGCAGGTAAGTTCTTTTTCACGCAAGGGTTCATTCTTTACGCTTTTCTCACCGTTGCTAAACGCCACCGATATTTGCCCAAGCCCAAGTTTTAGCGTTACGAGATCTGATATAACCCCGTCTTTTTCAGCCTTGTTGTCTGTTTCTTTAATCATTTTATCCCCCTTAATATGGTTTGTTTAAAATAAAAAACGGCATTACCGCATAGGGCAAAGCCGTTTTAATCAATATATAATGCGCGCGGAAATTCTACCGCAATTTATTAAGAGTGCATTAACTCTCTCTCTCTCTCTCTCTCTCTCTCTCTCTCTCTCTCTTCTGTGAATTTTATCATGCTTTTAAGTATACGAAAATAGCGGATAATTGTCAAGGATTCTAAATATCATTATTAATTAATCCATAATTCTGAAAAAGTTAAGCAAGCGAACAAGTAATCGTTGTAAATTATAATATTTTGTAGAAAATAATAAAAAGTACGAATAAATTAAAAGTTTTTATTAAAAATCATAAAAAGTGTTAAAAAATTGAAAGTTTTTAATATTTTAACTTGACTTGGGCTTATGTTTGCAGTAACATGATTTCAGAGGTGTGAAAATGGCAGAAGAACGAAAAAAACCGTACATTGAACGGAAACACTATTTAAACGAACTAATTTCCTTCAAAGACGATCAAATAATTAAAGTAATAACAGGAATCCGCAGAGGGGGGAAGTCCACCTTGCTTTTTGACATTTATGCTGACTGGCTTTTGGAAAACGGTGTGAGTGAAGAACAGATAATAAAGGTTGATTTAGAGCCAATGGAAGCTAAGCCGTTATATAACCCTGATTCGCTGTATAAGCACATAACAGGCAAGTTGCTTACGGGAAAAATGAATTATGTTTTTATTGACGAAGTGCAAAACTGCGAAGGATTTGAGCATGTGGTAGATAGCCTGTATATAAAGAAAAATGTTGATATTTATGTAACTGGATCAAATGCCCGCATGCTGTCGGGCGAATTAGCCACACTTATTAGCGGGCGTTATGTTGAGATTGAAGTGTTGCCTTTATCGTTCAAGGAATTTGTGGAAGGCACGAAAAAGGCAGACGAAACTCTCGCGCAAAAATACACACAATATATTCGCTTTGGGGCATTTCCAAAAGTAGCAGAGTATAAGAATGATTCAAAGAAGATAAATACCTACCTTGATGCACTCTACAACACAATTTTCAAAAAAGATATCGTTGATCGCAATAAGATAACGAATGTTCCTACTTTTGAGGCGGTTATGCGTTTCGTGCTTGCAAACATAGGTAGCCCGATTTCGTCTAAAAGCATAAGCGATTATCTTATGAGTCAGAAGAAAAATGTTTATCCGAAAACGGTTGACGATTTTCTAAAAAGTTTGGTTGAGAGTTTCATGGCTTACAAGGCTGAGCGCTATGATATTAAAGGAAAAGAAATCCTCAAATCACTCGGCAAGTATTATGTAACGGATTTAGGGTTGAGAAATTACCTGCTTGGTTTTCAAGAAATGGATAGCGGACATGTGCTTGAAAACATAATATATTTTGAATTACTAAGACGAGGCTACAAAGTTTTCGTGGGTAAAGTAGCCTCAAGGGAAGTAGATTTTATTGCCGAAAACGAAAAAGGGGTTGAATACTATCAAGTTACCGCAAATATGCGTGACGAAAAAACAAGAGAGCGTGAATTAGAACCGCTAAATGCAATTAAAGATCATTTCCCGAAATTCATAATAACCCTTGACGAGTACGCATTAAGCAATTCAACTTACAATGGCATAATTGTCATAAACGCAATAGATTTTCTGTTAGGAAATTACTAACGGATAATAATGGATTAAGGAAAAGGGATTTAAATATTATTAATTAATCCGTAATTCTGCATTCATAATTCTGAATTCTTAATTAAAAATTGCATATTGACTTAGGTTTTGGGTTGTTGTATAATTAAAATACCATATTATGGAAATTCAATTTTTTTAAGGAGTAAAAATTAATGAGAAAAGCATTTATCTGCCCAGCAAAGTATGTTCAAGGTGAAAACGAACTTTTAAATCTTGGATATTTTATCAAGTCTTACGGAAAAAAGGCGTTACTAATCGCTCACCCTTCAGATGTGGCACGCGTAAAGAAACAGCTTGACGCAACCGCCACAAAGTTCGGTGTTGAATTCGTTCCTGCCGATTTCGCAGGCGAATGTTCCGTGAATGTTATCAAAAAACTTCAAGCGGTAGCAAAAGAACAAAAATGCAGTTGCATAGTGGGGCTTGGTGGCGGAAAAGCCATAGACACCGCAAAATGCGTTGCAAAAGGTGAATCTTTAATTATCGTTCCCACAATCGCGGCTACAGACGCGCCCACAAGCCACTCTGCCGTTATTTACACTGATGACGGTGCATTTGAATCCTATGCGTTCTATAAAAAGAACCCCGATGTGGTTCTTGTGGACACCACTGTTATTGCTGCGGCACCCGTAAGGTTCTTGGTTTCAGGAATGGGCGATGCGCTTGCCACATATTTTGAAGCACGCGCTTGCTTGCAAAGTTTTGCAAATGTGAACGCTGGCATTCCTTGCGGTGCAGGCGGAATGGGCGGTGAAAAGCCGATTTCCCCAACCGCAGGTGCAAAATCCACCAAAACAGCTATGGGCTTAGCCGAACTCTGCTTTGAAACATTGCTTGAAGACGGAAAGAAAGCTAAATTCGCTTGCGAAGCAGGGCTTGTAACCCCTGCGCTTGAAAATATTATTGAAGCAAACAGCTTGCTTTCAGGGCTTGGCTTTGAATCAGGCGGGCTTGCTGCGGCGCACGCAATTCACAACGGGCTTACCGTTCTTGACGAAACCCACAGCAAATTCCACGGCGAAAAAGTGGCATTCGGCACACTTTGCCAGCTTGTTCTTGAAAACGCCTCTCAAGACGAAATTGATTTGGTTCTTGATTTCTGCATTGAAGTGGGCTTGCCCGTTTGCCTTGAAGATCTTGGCGTTAAAAAGATTGGTGACAGGCTTAAAGTGGTTGCAGAAAAAGCCTGCGCCCCCGGTGAAACAATTTACTGTATGCCCTTCGCCATAACCCCCGAAGCAGTGGCAGGCGCAATCCTAACGGCAGATAAACTTGGTCGTGAAAGACAAGGCTTAGACAACTAATAAACACAATCAACATTAACCAAACAGCCTGCAAATGTGGGCTGTTTGGTGGTTAATGGAAAATGCGGAAAAAGTATAAAAATAAAGAATCCGTTGCATTGGGTTACTTTTTTGCGCGCATACGGTAACCGAAACAGGGAGTTTATCATGAAATCACACCGCACAAAAAGCATTAAGAAGTATCTAATAACACTAATAGCATTAGTGCTTGTTTCTGTGTTTGCTTTATCAGGCTGTGCAGGGGTTGACTATGGTATTAGCGGACTTGACGGCAAAGACGGCAAGGACGGATTAAACGGTACTAACGGA
>Ga0123356_10000909_pt1 | contig 32756 bp, 27 predicted proteins | sample TergutEmb28metaG_2_FD_92546 | JGI IMG/M metagenome (GOLD analysis project Ga0123356, IMG submission 92546) | Embiratermes neotenicus P3 segment gut microbial communities from Petit-Saut dam, French Guiana - Emb289 P3 | ecosystem: Host-associated > Arthropoda: Insects > Digestive system > Gut ...
GATATGTTATAATCTAGCGAAATGCGGGTGTTGCGTAATGGTAACGCTCCAGCCTTCCAAGCTGGCCACGTGGGTTCGATTCCCATCACCCGCTCCACAAGGTCTTGCAGGCAAGACCCTGGAAGAAGCTTCACTTCTTTTTATCAATCTACCTTCGTACAGAAAGGCTCTATTTGGGGCTTTTTTTGTGTTCGTTTATTATTTCCAGGGCGGTTTTGAAGTCGTATTCGTCGATTTTTTCTGCTAGGTCCTGTAGTCCTGAGATGCCGCGGAGTTGTTCGACATAGTCCAGAGCGCTGAAGTCGCCTTTTGTTAACAGTGGTTCGATTACCTTCATCATTGCTGACAGTTCTTTTTTGTTAAGCTGTTTGAGTTCTGTTTTTCCCTCTTCAGCTGATTCGATTATCGGCTCCAGGTCGTGCAGTGCTGTTTCCAGTGCTCTTTTTAGTGTTTCCAGCTGTTGTGGTGTGAAGCTTGCTGTTGCTCCGCCGAGTGATTCTTCAAGAGAGAATGCAGCTTCTTGAAGCTCTGTTTTGGCAAGGTAGCCGGCTGCGCTTTTTAGTGTATGAACGATCCTGTGCGCGGTTTTTATATCACCCGATACAAGAAGTCCTACGATTTCCTCATATGCATTTTGGTTTTCTTTTACAAATGTTGTAACCGACTTCCTGTACAGCTCTTCTTCTTCGCTTTCTATCCTTGCTTTTCTTTCCAGACTGTCATCGACCGGCAGTATCAATTCCTCCGGCAGATATGTTTTTAGTTTTTCACACAAATCTGCAGAATCGATCGGTTTTGAGACGAAATCAATAAAACCGTGATCTAAAAATCTCTGACGTGCATTATTCGCTGCATTAGCCGACAATGCTATGATTTTTAAATCTGTATACTTTCCGCCCATAGCTCTTATCTCGTCAAATGCTTCTATCCCGTTCATCTCAGGCATCATATGATCCATAAATACAAGATCGTAATCGTTTTCTTTTATCAGCTCGATCGCTTCGTATCCGGAGCCGGCGGTATCTGCCCGGATATCCATTAAATGTAATAATCCGCTTGCGACTTTTAAATTGAACTCATTATCATCCGTAACGAGTATCCTTGCCTCCGGTGCACGTATGTTGAATGCAGTCCTGATTTTTTCCTTTTTGATATTTGAAACATCGCCAAGAACTATTGGGATCGTTACAGTAAAAGCTGTGCCGTGACCATATTCACTTTCAACCGTGATTTCGCCGCCCATCATATCTACAAGCGACTTGCTTATTGTCAATCCCAGACCGGCACCGACAATTCGCCTGTTTTTCATCTTATCGACCTGTTCGAATGCATTAAACAGCTTGGGTAAATCTTCTTTCCGGATACCCATTCCGGTATCTTCAACCTTTATTATCAGCAAATTCTCATTTGATGTAACTGATAGCTTGACATATCCCCTTTCTGTGAATTTCACGGCATTTCCGCAGATATTTGTTATTATCTGCCTCAGTCTTATATCATCTCCATAAAGATGAGTCGGGATCGCTCCGGTTTTTTCAAACTTGAATTCTATACCGCGGTTTTCGACGATATGTATGAACATCATCGCAATGTTGTTAATAAACCTGTAGAAATCATAATCGACAGGATTAAGATCCAATTTTCCTGCTTCAATTTTTGACATGTCCAATATATCATTTATGATATCCAGCAGTGAGTGCGCCGATGTGTTTATGTCCTTTACAAAATTCATCTGGCGGTCATCAAGCCTCTCGTGCTCCAGTATCTCTGACATACCTATTATTGCATTCATCGGCGTTCTTATCTCATGGGACATATTTGCAAGGAATTCTGTTTTTGCATTGTTTGCTTTCTCAGCTGCTTCAACTGCAACAACCAGTTTTTTCTGATTGTTCGACAATTCTTCTGTTCGTATTTCAACTAATCTTTCAAATCTTAATCCTTCGCGCCTTCTTCTCAGGACTAAAACGATAACAAAGATAAACCCGACAGATAATACGCCAAATCCGATCACTAACGGAAGCCGCTCCTGTGCGAGTCTTAATCTGTAATCATACGTTCTGCGAAGCCATTGACCTGATATACCTTCTACATCGATCAATCGCATAGCCTTAGTAACAATGGAAGCCAGTATTTCTTCATTCTTGTTAAAGCCGAAAGTCACATCAAAATATGCATCAAAGAGAAAATTCACTTTATATCCGACAAGCTCGCGGTAGTTTGTCATTATAAGCAAATGATATTCTCTTGTCATTACCATATCTATTTCACCGCTTTCAAGGGCGTCGAAAGCATCGCTTGTGGTTGCGTATATTGTTGTATTTCTGTGATGAGGGAACCAGCTTATAAACATGTCTTTGTGAGCGGTGTCCTCTATCAGCCCGACAGAAACATACAATATCTCATTGATATGTATATTGTGAAAATCCGCGTTTGATATCAGCGCCAGATCATCGTGAAGAAAATATTCTTCCGCCCAGATAAAATCCCCGCGCCTGTTCTCTGTTTCCATCAGTTCCGTTATCATTGCAGCTTCACCGTGCTCCAGCATTCGAAGAAGCTCCGGCCAATATGTGTTTTCATCATTTATCCTGTCAAATGTGAGACCTGAGAGTGCTTCAATTTCTTTTATCAGTTCGATAGCGATGCCTTCCCACGTGCTTGTTCTCGAATCGAAAAAAGACACCGGGTAATTTGTTGTTTCCGCGACAAAAGGTACAACCGGGTTATTTCTGATAAAGGCGCGTTCCTCTTCGGTCAGGAGCAGATAAAACTTGTTTATCTTATATTCTTGCAAACCTCTTGTGTAAAGGTATTTTATATGGTTTATCGCACCATGATCCAAAGCATGCTGGACAATGTTGATAACAGATTCCAATTCTCTGTTTTGTGTAGATAATGATACCGGACTGAAAATGATCGGGTAATAAATCTCTGTGGTAATGCCGCCAAAGTGATCAAATGCAGCTTCTGAAGGTGATTCATTAAAAAATACGTCAATTGTACCGTTTGACAACAGTTCATATGCATGGTTATAATCACCGACGAAAAAATACTCAAATTCGTAAGGTTCTTCCTCTTTAATTATATCTAATGTTGTTGAGCCTTCCAGGAAAGCGAACCTTAAGAGACGCGTTTTAGAAATTTCTTGCAACGGCTCAGAATCTTCCATACGTAACATGATTATCAAGCGCTGTGCAATGTCGTCCGTCATGATAAATTTATTGCGCCGTTCTTCATTGGCTGTCAGCTCTCCGGTAAAATCGATCGATTTGTCATCCAGGCCTTCGAGAAGATCATCCCAGTCATATATACGAGGTACGAACGGGATCTCAAAGAGCTCTGTGAGCCAATCGCCGAGAAGTGATGCAAATCCTTTGATCTCACCATTCATCTCAAACATTTCTGTGCTGTATATGCCGCCCAGAACAAAGTATTCCCTGCTTTTTTGCAGCATTTCGATATCAGCGATCTCTTCGTCTGTTATATTTGGAATATCACGAAATGACTTAAAAGCAGGAACACCTCTGTAGATGGTAGATTGCTCTGCACAACCGGAAACGACCGGCAACAAAATAGCTGCAGCTATAATAAACGCACAAGCGCGCGAGCATTTGTGCATTGCGTTTATTATCTTTTTTATTGCATTATCAATTACCAATATGTAATTCCACCCTGTTTCTACCTGATTCTTTTGCTCTGTACAGAGCCTGGTCTGCCTTGTTCATAAAGTCTGAAGCGTCTGTATTGATATCCGGGACCGTTGAGTTAACGCCTATACTGACAGTTATCTTTGTTATTTTCCCATCCTCTGACGGGATCTCCATCAACTCGATATTTTTCCTGATATTTTCAGCGACTTCAGCTGCACCCTCAAGATTTGTATTTACCAGCAGCAACACAAATTCTTCACCACCCCAGCGTGCTACAAAGTCAGCTGCACGATTGGTGGTCTGCAGAGCTGCTTCGGCAAACGCTCTCAGCGCTGTATCACCCTGATGATGTCCGTAGGTATCGTTATAATCCTTGAACTTATCTATGTCCATTATCATATAACTTATCGGGGTCTGCTCCCTCACTGCTCTGCCCCAATCTGCATTGAACCGGTTTTCAAAGCCGCGTCTGTTAGAAATTTTTGTAAGTGAGTCTATCAGACCTATGCGTTCTATTGTACGCATCTGGTCGATGATTTTTATATGCGTGTTGACCCTTGCTTTAACGATCGACTTATTAAATGGTTTTACTATATAGTCCACTGCTCCGAGGAAAAATCCTTTTTCTTCGTCGGCTGTATCTGTCAGTCCTGTTATAAAAATGACCGGTATGTTGACTGTTATCCTTGATTCCTTTAGTTTTGTGATAACTTCAAAACCCGTCATATCAGGCATGATAACATCGAGTAAAATCAAATCGGGGAGATTTTGCTTAGCAAGCTCAAGTGCTCTTTCTCCATTTCTTGCGATCAGAATATTATACTGAGGTGATAAGATCCTGCCTAATATATCTAAATTAAATTTTTCGTCATCCGTTATAAGGATCGTAAATTCTTTTTGGCTGTCTAACATACCTAACTCCGTTTCAGAAATAATGAAAAAAGACTAAACTCTGTCAGGCTTTGCTCCAATCGTGCAGGGTTTTCCCGTCTTTGTCTTTCAGGCTTATCCAAGTATTGTCTCCACCGTACCGGAGGAATATACCCAACTCGTTAGGAGACGGGAATATTATATCTTCTGTTGTGACACCGTCTTTTATTTTCTCCGTATGCTCGGCTCTGAGAGAATTTGCTACCTTTGCGGAAAAGTTCAATGTTCCATCTTTATTAAGCTGCGGATCCGGTGTCAGTACTGCTCCTGCTTTTAAAAGGAGCTCTTTTCTTCGTTGCCAGACAGCCGTGCCGGTGCTTCCTCTGTCGTTGAAAGAGAATTCTATGTCGCTGATCTCAGATCGCCATTTATGTACATCCTTCATATCACGTTCTCCTAACTTTAATCAGTGTTGGACAGTTCGTTGAATATATCATCAAATAACAGGTTGTGCTCTATGAAAATGTCTACCAGATCGGGATCAAAATGCTTGTCGCGCCCTTCTTTTATTATACTTACGGTTTTTTCATGTGTAAATGCGTCTTTATATACACGCTTTGATCTTAATGCGTCGTATACATCAGATAATGCCATTATTCTGGCTGACAACGGGATCTCTTCATTCGACAGTTCACTCATGTAACCGCTGCCGTCCCATTTCTCATGATGGTATCTGGAAATCTCCATACCCAGACGTAAAAACACATTTTCATGATACAGACTGTCAACACTTGCCAGAGTTTCATATCCTTTCATAACGTGTGACTTCATGGTTACGAACTCTTCATCGGTCAATCTGCCGGGTTTCAGCAAGATAGCATCAGGGATACCGACCTTTCCGATATCGTGTAACGGTGCCGCCATTTCAATGCTCTCGATATACTCATCGTTTATGAGATCATTATACATCCCGGCTTCGCGTAGTTTTTCCGCGATCAACCGGCAATATCTGGCTGTACGTTCAATATGTGCGCCTGTGTCGTCATCGCGTGATTCTGCAGATTTTACCAGCGCATGGATAGTTGCTACCTGTGATGATGAGATTTCTTTGACTTTTTCCTGAACCAGCTTTTCCAGGTGATCGTTATATTCGTTAAGCAGCAGGTTCTTTTCTTCGAGTTGCTTTGACATATCGGCATATCTTGTCATCAATTCTGAGACAAGGTGGTTTTGGATATTATTATCTACTTTATCTGCAAAATAATCGTAAAACAGCTTGTGTTCGTTTAAATTGTCCATTCGTTTACTCCTCAAAGAAACAGTTGAATCCGACATCATCAAGTGCCTTTAGCCGGTGGATCGCTACTTTGCGTGATATTTCGTTATTCAGGATGCTTCCATGCTGAGGAGCTATCAGCGATATATCAAGTGCTTCTATACGGCTTAAGGCATGTTTTAGAGCCTTTATCGACGGCATGATATGCTTGTGAAAATCAAGCAGCCCGGTGATCTGACATTCTGTGTCTGAAAATTCACAATCTACCGCTGTTTTACAATCGTAACACTGCTCATTTATATGAGTAAAAAATGTCCAGTTTGAATCGTAGGCACCGAAAATATCGCTGCTGAACAATACTTTTGATTTAGTGTCATACGTCATAAAGCTCCCCGGTGCATGACAATAAGGTGTGTGGATAAACTCAATGCGCCTTCCGCTTGAAAATTCATAATAACAGCTGAGATCGTTAATGCATAACAGGGGGGATTTTACAGAGTAGTAATTAATGAAAACGTTGTTTTCACGATGTGATATTATTTTAAGATCTTTATTGTCTATCATAGCTTCCATATGCGGGATGTTTCCGCACAAGTCCGGATCGTAATGCTGATAGATAAGTCTGGTTATATTTTTAGGGTTTGTTCCCGTTCTCATGATTTTTAACATAACAGTACTGAAATCATTCCGGCCGCCGCTGTCGATCAGTACAGCTTCATCGTTATCAACGATCAGATATGGATTGCAATGAAAACCCGCATGTTCATCGGCAAATCCTACCCAATAAATGCCTTCCGCTATTTCTATGAAATTGTCGTACATGGATTCAACATTACTCATTGTTACTTCTCCTTATGTTATCTGATCCTTGAATATCATTATTTAACTTAATTATTCTATCATACACCATATATATATATCAACACTAAGTATTTCATAATTAACATTGCCTGCGATGATGACTTTCCGGTACGTTATGTTTAATTTGTGCAATTTTAGTATATAATTTTTGTACACTATATTTTGTATTCACTCATTGACATCAACACCTATATGTTGTAGTATATAGCGAACATATATAAAAACAGATTATGATAATTAAAATTGGAGGGTGCATTAATGAAGTTATGGGACAAAAATGATCTTCGGGATCCAACCGTAGGCAAAGGTAAACTCGCGGTGCTGGGACTGCAGCACACTTTCACAATGTTCGGCGCAACTATTTTGGTACCTATTATATTTGTAAGTTTAGGTATAGGGATGCAGCCTTCGGTCGCTTTATTGATGGCCGGTGTCTGTACACTTCTCTTCCACCTTGTAACAAGAGGTGGTGTTCCTTTGTTTCTTGGTTCTTCATTTGCATTTATAGGACCGGTGATTGCTGCGTCTTTTGCGTATGGCTTTGAAAATGCTCTTGGAGGTATCGTTGTTGCAGGGGGTATATACATCCTTATGGCGATCCTTGTGTATTTTGTCGGACCGCAAAAGATAATGGGCTGGTTTCCGCCGATAGTGACCGGTTCCATCATAATCGTTATTGGTCTTGTTCTTGCACCCGTTGGTATTGATATGGCATTAGCCGGCGGTGCAGGAGGAGGAAGTGTTGTCCCGGAACTGATGACAGCAGATAATATACTGCTTGCACTAATGAGCTTTGCGATCGTTGTTGTCGTAGCTGTATTTTTCAAAGGATTTTTAAAAGTATTGCCCGTTCTTATAAGTTTATTTATCAGTTATATAGTTGCGATAATCCTTACTGTGACCGGTGCCGTTCCTAACTTAGTAGACTTTGGTCCTGTCAGGGATGCTGCATGGTTTGGTCTGCCCCAGTTCACATTGGCAAAATTCAATTTGGGAGCGATCATGATCGTCGCTCCGGTAGCTATTTGTACAATGGTTGAGCATATTGGTGATATCATGGCGATCAATACCATATGCAATAAAGACTTCCTTAAAAGACCCGGCTTGCACCGCACACTTCTCGGTGACGGTCTTGCTTCCTGCCTTTCTGCTATGTTCGGCGGACCGGCAAATACCACATACTCTGAAAACACAGGTGTGCTTGCCTTAACAAAACAGTTCAACCCCAATATAATGCGTATCGCTGCGTGCTTTGCGATACTCCTTGGTTTTATCCCTAAACTTGCCGCCATAATCAGCACGATCCCCACAGCGATCATCGGCGGCGTGTCTATCATATTGTTCGGTATGATAGCTTCTGTCGGCGCAAGATTGCTTGTTGATAATAAAGTCGACTTCCATAAATCCCGTAATCTCATTATTGCAGCAGTTATCCTGGTGCTGGGTATCGGCATCGGACCAACAGACGGTATTCCGATCAAAATAGGTCCGGTCGATTTCAGCTTATTCGGTATGGCACTTGCGGCGATCGTGGGTATCATCTTGAACAAAGTTCTGCCCGGCGCTGATGAATACAGAAAAAACAAATATGACACAGATGTTGACAGCGAAACTGTATCTGAAGCTGATAATGTTGAAGCTGATAATGCAGAAGCCGCAGTAACAGAAACAGAGGAGGAAAACGCATAATGCCACTAACGATCATTACTCACCCGCTCATTCAACACAAACTGACGATCCTGCGCGATATCGACACCGGCGTAAAAATCTTCCGTGAAGTCGTAGGCGAAATGGCGATGCTGATGTGCTACGAAGCTATGCGCGATCTGCCTTTGGAAGAGGTCAAAGTCATGACTCCGGTCGCAGAAGCTAACGTAATGGCTCTTGCAGGTAAAAAACTTGCTCTTGTTCCGATCCTGCGTGCCGGTCTCGGAATGGTTGACGGAATTCTTAGTCTGGTCCCGTCCGCAAAGGTTGCACATATCGGTCTCTACCGCGACCCCGAAACATTGCAGCCTGTGGAATATTATTGCAAAATGCCGCCCGATATAATGGATCGTGACTGCTTTATACTCGATCCTATGCTCGCAACGGGTGGTACTGCTGCTGCTGCTGCACAGTTCTTAAAAGATGCAGGCGCTCGTTCAATAAAGCTGCTGACCCTTCTTTCAGCACCTCCAGGCGTGGAAAAAATGGAAGAAATGCACCCCGATGTTGAAATCATTACATGTGCAGTCGACGGACATCTTAACAACCACGGGTATATCGTACCGGGATTGGGAGATGCCGGTGACAGGATATTCGGTACAAAGTAAACGGAATCGCGATTTTTAACCGACCCTGTAACTTCAAAAAAGCCCTGCTTTCGAGCATGGGCTTTTTTGTCACTCCCCTATCCTATGGCTTCTTGCAATACACGGTTTGCTATCGGGGCGGCGATCGCTGTGCCGCCGCCGCCGTTTTCTACTATCACAACAAATGCCAGCGGATAGTTTTCATTTGTTATATAACCGGCATACCAGGCGTGAGGGTCGTTTCCGCCGCCTACTTGAGCGGTTCCTGATTTGGCGTGGATCTCAAGGTTCGGGAAGTTTTGCCGGTTCTCAACTTCTATCATATCTCCGAGCCGGGAAGCTGCTGCTCTGTTCATGATCCTTTCCGATCGCGGAGGTAGAGCCGATAAAACTCGGGATCGCTGAACAAAGTACAACTCGGCAGCAACACCTTCATTTGCTATGGCACCCACAAACCGGAGCATCGATGCAGGACATACTGTGTTTGTATACTGACCGACTCCTGACCACGCAAGATCGGCAGAATCATGATCTGCTTTATCAAAATTTCCTTTTGCAGTTTGGATCCCGCTCACTGATATTCGTTCAGATAAGCTGAAGTTCTTTGCATATTCAGCCATTATATCGGCACCGAGTTCCAAAGCCAGTTCACCGAAAACAATATTGCACGAAACCTGCATGCCGCGTACAATGCCGAGCCTTCCATGAACACGGGGGCACGTAACTGTTCCCCGTGATGTCACAAGCTCTCCGGTGCATTCAAACTCGCGGTCATAAATACCGTTTATCGTATCTATTGCTGCTGCTGCAGTCACAAGCTTAAATGTAGATCCGGGCGTATATGCAGATTGGATCGCACGGTTCACAAATACACCTTCTTCATCACCGGGGTTGGCTGGCGGGTTTATCGGATCAAATGTGGGACTCGAGACCATACATAGTATTTCACCGGTTTTATAGTTACTAACCATAACAACTCCCCGCCGTCCGTCAAGAGCTCTAAGGGCTGTGCTGTTGAGTCTTGAGTCGATCGTCAGTTCTAAGTTTCTGCCTGTGCCTGTTATGCCAAATGAACCCGTTATAAGGTTGTAGCTTGTCATCTCCGATGCAAAAACACTTAGCGCACCTGTTCCGATATTATGGTGTAAATCACCTACGGCATGAAGTGTTGAACGGCGCACTTCCGCAGATTCTGCAAATGTTCGTCTGCCACCTTCTGCATCGGCAAGGATAACGCCGTTCCGGTCTGTAATAGACCCGACCGCGATAAATCTTCCGTTTCTAAAAACTGTCTCGTTGAATCTTTCTTGTGTTGTCGCCCATTGTGCACCGAATATAACGAATCTGACAACAAGTAAAACCATTCCGATCAAAGCGATCGCAACGAGCAGTAAAACAGAGTATGCTCTTGTCCTGACTTTGTTCACACTTATCCTCCGTCGTTTTCCCGGAAAGCACTTTTTACTTCCTTATATGTGATCGAGCCACCGCCGCTGTGTGTCGGGCGTTTCGGGGTTTTTACCACAAAACTGGCATTTTGTCTTGTGTCAGCTGCTTTAAAGAATGCCAGCATTCCCCAGCATGCCACAAGACTCGTACCACCTTTTGATACAAACGGGAATGTGACTCCCGTAAACGGCAATACATCCATGGAACCAAGCACATTCAGCAGCATTTGGAATACCAGTATCGTTGAAGCCGCACATGCTGCTATTACGTAAAACGAGCTGCGTGCCGCTGCAACTGTGCGAACTGAAAATACGGCAAACAACAAAATCGCAAGCACGGCTGTCAATGCCACGATCAATCCCAGTTCTTCACTGACCATAGCAAACACCAGATCCGAATCTCCGGCAAATGTCCTGTGAAACCATCCGTTTCCGGCCCCGACACCAAATAATCCTCCGCTTCCTACTGCTGACATGGCACGTGCCTGTTGAAGCGAGTTATGATAAAGACATGGGATCGCAGGACAAACACAGTCCGTTGAAGCAAATTCCCAGGCATGCCTCCAGGTAGCAAACCGGCGTCCTATGTGCGGCCATGTCAAAAGAGCAAATAATCCGGCAAAACCGGCACCTGCTACGCTTAGTATAATGGTCGCAAAATCACCTGAGCGTAAATATGCAATGACAAGGTAGGCCGCAAAGAAGATCATAGCAGAGCCGAAATCAGTCATAAGCGCAAGCAATCCCATATACAGCGCCATTAAAATAATGAAGGCATACAGGTTTCTCCTTGCAAATAAGCGCTCAAGTGTAGCCGCTCCGGCGAAAACAAGTGCGATTTTCACAAACTCTACCGGCTGAAACGATAAACCTCCGATGCTTATCCAGCGTATTGCTCCATGCCTGCCCGCGTCTTGAAGATAACCTATAATAAAAGTAACTGCAAGGATCAGCGGACCAAGCACTGCAATGTATCTGCGTATGATCTTTGCTCTGTCAAGGTCACGTAAAAACCATCCCATTACAAAAAATAGAGTTATTCCCAATACAAAAAACAAGACCTGTCTTGTCAGTTCATTCGGAGAACCGGATGCTATCACAGACAGTCCGATCGTTGAAAGGAAAAAACCGATGGTCTCGATCTCAAATGCTACCCGTTTCATGATCCGTGTTAATATATAACATCCCCACATCAATAAGATCAAAGAGAGAAAACTTATCGGTAATGCTAAAGTGGCGGCTTCACCCATTGATATGTATAGTTGAAACCCAAGCAAAAGCTGAAACTGTGTGAGGAGGATCAATGTTGTATGCTGCTTGTAGAGCTGTCCGGGTTTTGTGCGGCTCGCTGCCTGCTCATATTCGTCAGTATTATCGGCAGATGTGAACCTGAGTGTTATTCCGCCGAGTTCAATGTTATCTCCTGATTTTACAGGGATACCATCCTCGCTTTCGATTTTTTTCCCGTTTACTACAACACCTGTTTTTGATTCAATATCGTATATACGCCAATTACCTTTTTCATCTCGTATCAAGGCGGCATGATTTCGCGAAACCGTCGGAAAATCCATAAATACATCCGACGATGTCGCTCTGCCTATCACATTCTCCCAATAGTTAAGATCCAGGATCGTACCGTTTGGGAGCTTTAATTGTCCCCATATCTCATTCTCACTTTTTTCGCTGAGAAGCGATCTGGCGCAGCGGACGATTATTAAAATTGCCATAGCAGGCAGTATAAAGCGGATCATCACTGTCGCAATCATTGCAAAACCGCCGTCTATGCCTGCTATCGTATCTCTTATATAATAAATCGAATCGCGTATAAAATCCACGTGATCATCCTATTCGGACTCATTCAGATACTTTGACTCTTCTATGATTTTTGCCTGAACCGGTGCAGGAGCTTCCTCATATCTCTCAAACTTGATAGTGAAGGATCCCCGTCCCTGTGTCATTGAGCGCAGATCTATGGCATAACTTGACATCTCACCCATTGGAACTTCAGCCTCTATTACCTGCATTCCTTCATTGTTCATGCTCATACCCATTGTACTGCCGCGTCTTTTTGGTATATCTCCCATGATATCACCTGTGTAGTTATCAGGTATCGTGACAGTTAAACGTCCTATCGGCTCAAGAAGGACCGGATTTGCCTGCGGTATACCTTCCTTGTATGCCAGCTGTGCCGCAAGCTTGAATGAGAGTTCGTTCGAGTCTACCGAGTGATATGAACCGTCAACAAGTGTTGCTTTTAAGAATACCATCGGGTACCCTGCGAGGACTCCGCGCTGAAGGCTCTCGCGCAAACCTTTTTCTACTGCAGGGAAGAAGTTTCTCGGGACGCTGCCGCCGAATATTTTTTCTTCGAAAATCAGATCCTCTGTCTCACCGGGTTCGAATTCCATCACGACATCGCCGAACTGACCTGCACCGCCGGATTGTTTTTTGTGTCTTCCGCGCACTGATACCTTTTTACGGATCTTCTCGCGATATGGTACACGTGCCGGAGACAGAGCTACTTCAACACCAAATTTGTCTTTTAGCTTGGAACAAAGAACATCCAGTTGAATATCCCCTGCTCCGGATAGTACAAATTGTCTTGTTTCGGGATTGTTAAGGAATGTGAATGTTACGTCTTCCTCACCAAGCCTTCCGAGTCCGGTTGATATTTTGTCTTCCTGCCCTTTTGTTTTTGGCGATATCGCCATAGAATAACACGGCGGGGCGAACTCTATTCTCTTTGCTGTTATTTTATTCTTTGAGTCGCTAAGTGTGTCACTTGTTTTCGTATCGGAGAGCTTTGATGCCGCACCGATGTCACCGCATATGATCTCTTTAGTTTCAATATTCTTTTTACCCTGCAATTTGAAAATATTATTCATTTTCTCGTTTGCACCTGTCCTGGTGTTGACAAGCTGCATATCAGAAGTCACTTTACCGGAAAGCACTTTGAAAATACTGAACTTTCCATATTGATCAGACAGGGTTTTATATACTATTGCACATGTGGTGCCGTTTGGATCGACAACCAGTTCTTTACCGTCTTCTGTTGTTTCTTTTCTATCAAGTGGTGACGGGAAGAAATCTGCTATTGCGTCGAGCAGCGGTATTGTGCCCAGACCTGTTGTGGCGCAGCCGCAAAACACCGGATATAGCGTGAGATCTTTAAGACCTATCTTTACGCCTTTTATTATTTCAGCGGTCGTATACTCCTCACCGTATTTCTCCATGAGTTCTTCGCATGTTTCCGCGATGCTTTCGTTGAACGATTCATAGATCGTTTCAAGCTCGTCTTTCATGCTGTCCGGGACAGGGATCTCTTTTTGTTTACCGCCTTCAAAGGAGTAGGCTTTTTTATGGACGAGATCATAGACTCCTTCGACTTTTCCCGAGGCGTTTTTGACCGGGATCGTCAGCGGACATACTGAAGTACCGTATTTTTCACGGAGTGATTCGAGAACAGCGTCAAAATCTCCGTTTTCTTCATCTATTTTTGAGACATATGCCGCTCTGGGGAGCTTGTTTGCTGCGAGGACACTCCAGCCTTTTTCAAATCCCACACTTATTCCGTCTTTTGCCGTACAGGTGACTATACCTGCGTCAGCTACACGGATCGCTTCAAGCACTTCTCCGGCAAAGTCAAAGAATCCCGGTGTATCGAGAATATTTATTTTACACCCTTTGTGTTCTGTAAACATTGTTGCAAGATATATGGTTATCTGACGTTTGATTTCTTCTGAGTCGGAGTCGCCGACAGTGTTTCCGTCAGTGACCTTGCCAAGCCTGTCAGCATTACCGGTCAAAAAAAGTATACTCTCGGCAAGGCTTGTTTTACCACTGCTCCCATGTCCGAGAAGTGCAATATTACGAATGTTTTCTGTTGTGTATGGCATATCTGTTTTATCCTTTCGGTATTTATCAAGTACGATTAATTATTCTACAATAATAAACCCTATAATACAACTATTTTTACTATTACTTGATATTATTTTTTAAGGCGTACGTAACCGCAGACTATTAGTACTGTCACCAGCATGCATAGCATAAATACGATCAGGTTGCCGGGGCTTGCTGAAACAAACGATCCTGTCCAGCACATGTAGAACATGATCAAAACTCCGAGTGCTGCCGATACAACGGAAAGCATCGTAGCAAATAATGCTGCCGACTTTAATAATCTCCCGCCTGTTATTGCCTCTGCAAACGGATTAAGTCCTTCCCTGATCAGAACTGCCGCCATTCTGCCTGATTTTTTTGAATGCAGATCTGAGATACTGTAAGAATCCCTGGCAGGTATAAATACAAAGCTGTCAAAAGGAACTTTAAACTTTTGTCCGACCATTGCCGGCGTCACATTAAAATCCCGCATTGCAAAGTACAGATCTATACGCCATTTCAACATTGAGATCAATGCACTCTGAACAGATGGAAGCGGTTTATAATCAACTGCAAACATAGCTATCAACCTGTTGTTGACTGTTGTATAAACAGCGTTTTTCATGTTTGTATCATCAGGGACCCTGACGCCGAGCAGATTCATAAACGCTGCAGAGCCTGTTGATACCTGTGCTCCGCCGACAAGTCCGCTGATGCCGCTTTCATGACATTCAAAATCAGTCACTCTTAACGAGCTGAATCCTTGTTGCTTCAATACTTCTGTAAACAAGCTTGTTAAACCTGATCCGGACGATTGTATAAGGCTGGCTGTAAATCTTATCGCATTTTCCGGTGATGCTCCGTCATAAACTTTTACGCCGCTTAATCTGAGCATTCCGGGCGGGAATAAATCATCGTCAGTCACACAAACGCCGTCGGTAAAACAGATATCATCAGCACCACCCCAACCGGCTAAAGCTGAACCTGATTTTCGTGTTGATTTCACAACAGTAGCAAAAGGTACAGAGAATGATAATAAAGCTGAGAAAGGCGCGGCAGCAGCCAGAAGCGCTGACATTATATGGATCGAATTCTCTACTCCGCCTCTGAACAGGATCGTCAAAACGGTCAGTATCAAAGCTGCAGTAAGTAAAGCCGGCGCAGCGTAACTATATACGAGCTCTGTTATGTCGGGCTGCATAAGATTGTTGTAAAAACCATCTGTTCTGTTGTATGCTTTCTTTAGAACGGACTTATCGATCTCCTCGTTATACTCGGCTTGTACACCGTATGGTTCGGAAGAACCGACTGCGGTTTTCAGAGTATCGGTTATTGCCCGCAGATTATATTTTTCCCCATGCGCAGCAAATGTCAGAGACATTGCGGAAACCGTACAAAACGGAAGCATCGCAGCTGCACCGCTGATCATAGTAAATGCTGCAGATACCAATGAAAACAGGCAGGAGAAGAATATCAGCGTTTCTGCATTCGGTACTCCCCGGATTAGGAATTCAACGCCCCTGACGATGATGTCGTGGCATAAAATCATAACGACTAGCAAGCAAATGATCAGTGTGCCTGCAGCGTAATCCAGATTATGGCGTATCCCGAAAGGAACAACCAAACCCGCTTCATATACATAAGTTATCAGGATCATAAGGATAGTAATAACAGAAGCCGGCAAAACTCTTATAGAAATCGAATTGCATGCCGTTGCAAACCTTCGCATTGCACTTCTCAGATCAGGTTCTGCATACTCTTCATCTTCCTGAGCCTCTGTGTCTGTTTCCTGACCATAATACTCATCAGACATAAAATCCTGTTCAAACAGATCATTTTGCTCACGTTTGCCGAAACCCCATTTTGATTTTGCAGCCGGCTTATCGTCAACTGCCGATCTGTCACCACCTGCGTTGCTTATATCATGTACTCTGGTTTCCTGATCCTGTCCTTGAGATGCTCCGTCGCGATATTGGTCAAAGTAGATGACCGTGCCATCACCATCAGTGTCCTGAGCTATTGGCCGGGCTTTTCTTTCATTTCCGGGCTGATCCTCTTTCAGAGGTATCACAAAAGGTTCTGACTCGTTTGTCATCTCTGCTATTGATTGTGCGATCATAGACTGAGTATCGTCCATGGCTGTACCAAAGGAGACCGGTCTCGATTCTTTTGCGGGGACCGGTCTTTCATCCTCCAGCGGAGTGATTATCATAGGTAATCCGTCGGTATCTGAAAACTCCGGTTCCTGATGTGATTGATGCATAACTGCAGCTGCAGCCGGTCTTCTTTCCTGTTGCTGCTCTATGGCAGGCTCTGCCCTGACCGGTGCTGCCATTTCAGCGGCTTCCCTGAGGATCCTGTCAGCTTTTTCCTGTAAGATATCCGGTGGTGTCCTTTTATCGCCATTAATAAATGCCGAACCCTTTATTTCTGCCAGGATCGACTCCAATGAGAACCCGTCCGGATCATGGTTCTCGCCAAACCCGTTGAACTCGTCAGACACAAGGGCACCTCCTTTCGTCTGCTAAGAATTCTTTCGTTGTCTAACTGCTTCGTACAGAAGCAGTGCTGCAGAAACTGATGCGTTAAGCGATGATAACTTGCCGTTCATAGGGATACTGACCTTATGATCACAATTTTCGCTGACAAGACGGCTTATTCCTGTGCCTTCTGAACCTATAACAAACGCTGCCGGACATGTAAAATCGGATTCCCACAATGTGGCTTCACCATCCATAGCTGCAGCAAAAACCCAGACTCCGGCTTTCTTCAGTTCTTTGACTGCAGAAGTGATATTCGTTACACGTGCTGTTGCGACATGGAACACCGCCCCGCTTGATGCCTTTGTGACTGTTGCATTCAGACCTGCACTTCTGCGCTTTGGGATTATGATACCATGTGCGCCGGTCGCTTCGCAGGTCCTGATTATTGCTCCCAGATTATGCGGATCTGATATCTCATCACAGATAACTATCAGTGGAGCTTCTTTTTTTTGCTTTGCTATCTCGAGAATGACGTCTATTGACACATAATCTGCGAAAGCTGCCATCGCGATCACACCCTGGTGGGAATGTGTAACACTCATTGCATCGAGTTTTCGTCTGTCTGCTTCAACAACGGCAACTCCCGCTGTACGTGCTGTTGATGCAATGTGCTTTAGTGCAGAATCTACTTCACCTTTAGCTATAAAGACTTTGTTTATGCTGACTCCGGAACGCAAGGCTTCTATAACTGCATTACGCCCTTCGATAACTTCTTTAAATTCCATTTATTATAGATAGCTCTTCAACTTTTCGACCATATCGAGTCTTTCCCATGTGAAGCCTTCGCTTTCGCGTCCGAAATGACCGTATGATGCGGTAGCTCTGTATATCGGTCTGAGCAGATCGAGCCTTTGAATGATCTTTGAAGGTCTGAAGTCAAAGTTTTCTGTTACGATATCTGCGATCTTTTGATCAGAGAACACTCCTGTTCCTCTTGTATCGATGTGGACCGATACCGGTCGTGCAACACCGATCGCATATGCAAGCTCTATCTGACATGCACGCGCAAGCCCTGCAGCGACAACATTTTTTGTTACATAACGTGCCATATATGCCGCACTGCGGTCGACTTTTGACGGATCCTTGCCTGAAAATGCGCCGCCGCCATGGCTTGCGTAGCCGCCGTAAGTGTCTACTATTATTTTTCGACCTGTCAATCCGGAGTCACCCGCCGGCCCGCCGATAACAAAACGTCCTGTCGGGTTTACATATATCTTAGTATCTTTTGTAATAAGATTTGCCGGAATTACAGGTTTAATTACACATTCTGTTATAGCCTCACGCAGTTTTTCGATGTCGATATCCGGATCGTGCTGGGTAGATACAACAACTGCAGGAACACTTATAACATTTCTGTTTTCATCGTATTCTACTGTGACCTGGCTTTTTCCGTCGGGTCTGACGAATCTGAGTTCTCCGCTTTTTCTTACATCCGCCAGCTTCAATGTGAGAGCGTGTGCCATTGAAATCGGTGCAGGCATAAATTCCGGTGTTTCGTTACATGCGAATCCGAACATCATTCCCTGATCTCCGGCTCCTTTTTCGTCGGAATCGTCATGAGCGCTGTCTACACCCATTGCTATGTCCGGGCTTTGTTCATCGATCGTTGTCATTACTGCTGAGCCTTTACAATCAAAACCCAGCTCCGGCTCGACATATCCGATATCCTTGATCGTGTCCCGTACTACGTGCGGTATATCGACATATGTGTTTGTTGTTATCTCACCCATAACCAAAACCAAGCCTGTTGTACATATGGTTTCGCATGCTACCCGCGCTGTGTTATCGCCCTTTAGTATTGCGTCCAGCACTGCATCAGAGACCTGATCACATACTTTATCAGGATGCCCTTCTGTGACTGATTCTGACGTAAAAATCCTGTTTGACATTTAAATCTACCTCCATTATATGTTTATTATCTTTCCGCTAACGGGATATACTCTTCATCAAGCGCTATTGCTTTATATGCGGGTCTGATTATCCTTCCTCCGCCCCAGGCTTCCTCCAGCCTGTGTGCACACCATCCGGCCATTCTGGCAACTGCAAAAAGTGGTGTATATAACTCATGCGGGATGCCAAGCATTTCATAGACAAGTCCCGAGTACATATCTACATTGGCACAGATTTCAGCTTTTTCAATACCTTTTGCGCGACCAAGTGCAAAAGGCGCCAGTTTCTCAACTTTCTCCAGAAGCTCAAATTCTTCCAGCATACCTTTTTTCTCAGCAAGTGAGCGAGCCAGATCTTTAAGGATCACCGCTCTTGGGTCGGATACGGTATATACTGCATGTCCCATTCCATAAATCAAACCGTCTCCTGATGCTGCTTCTCCGCGTAATATTTTGTCCAGGTAATCTGCTATTTCGTCTTCATCTTTCCAGTTTCTGACATCTCTTTTAATGTAAGAGAACATATCTATGACCTTCTCATTTGCACCACCGTGTCGCGGACCTTTTAATGAACCTATAGCGGCTGAGATCGATGAATATATATCAGTTCCCGATGATGTCAGTACACGACATGCAAATGCCGAGTTATTGCCCCCGCCGTGTTCCGCGTGCAGCACCATACATAAATCCAGTAATCTGGCTTCTTCCTCTGTAAAGCTGTTGTCACGGCGTACGGAATGTAAGAAATTCTCCGCCATTGAATAACCCGGTTGTGATCTGTGAAGATAAAGCCCTTCTCCGTCGAAATAATGACGTTTTGCTGCATAAGCGTGAGCAACGACTATCGGGGTGCTTGCCAGCAATTGCAATGCTTTTGTCAACTCACGTTCAATATTGCGTTCATCTGTTTCCGGCTCATCATCGTAGGAATAGAGTGCAAGAACGCTGCGTGACATTTTATTCATTATGTTCACACTCGGTGCGGGAAGGATCATGTTTTCGGTGAAACCCTTCGGCAACTCGCGGAAATCCTCAAGCATGAGACGAAATGTTTCCAACTCCGGTTTATTTGGAAGTCTGCCCAGTATCAACAGATATGCAGTTTCTTCAAATCCCGGACGACCGTCTTTTAAAAATCCGTCTACTATGTCTGAAACATCTATTCCACGGTAATAGAGCTTGCCTTCCATTGCTACTCTTTCACCGTCACGCATATAGTAGCCTTGCGTACTGCCGATCCTTGTCAGACCTGCCATGACACCGGTGCCGTCTGCGTTGCGAAGACCGCGTTTTACATCATTTTGGATCAAAAGCGATTTATCTACTTTTATTTGATCAAGAAGCGCATCGGCACGCTCGTTAATAAACTCTCTGTAAATGGCTTGCTCTGTAGATACCAAAATATTTTCTCCTTAAGTCTCGGTAGGAATCTTAACAGGATTTACCTCTGCCTATGATCTGTTTCAAAGTCGCTAATATAATACAGTAAAATAGCGTTTCTGTCAAAATTTAATTCCAATACCATAAAAGTCGTGATATTATAATCCAACAAGCGGGCTTTGATAAATAATGATCATCGGTTTTAATGACCACCAAACAAGAAGCAAAGGAGTACATAACCGGTTATGGCGGGTATCAAACAGACAGACCGGAGCGGTCCGGTTTTCATTGCTCTGGCATCTGTTTGCTGGAGCTTTGGCGGATTGTTTATCAAGTTCATCCCGTGGAGCGCAATGAGTATAGTCGGGCTCAGAGCTGTTCTGGCTGCTTGTGTTTTTGTAATATACAGACGCAGCTTCAAGATCGAGTTTACAATAGGAAATATACTTACGGCAATATGTCTTTCATCAACTACGATCATGTATGTGTTTGCTAATAAATTAACTACTGCAGCTGCAGCTATCCTGTTACAGTTTACAGCACCGATCTTCATAATACTCATATATCTTGTTTTTTACAGAAAAAAACCGACTATAAGTGCCGTCATAGCTGTGTTTTTTACTCTTATAGGTATGATGCTTTTCTTTGCTGAGAATCTTGATACCGGTGCTTTCTGGGGGAATATCATGGCGCTTATTTCCGGACTCTCGATGGCAGGAGTATATGTTTGTAACAAACGTGCGGATACAAATCCGGAAAATGCATTATTTCTCGGGTTTCTTATAAATACATGTATAGGGTTACCGTTTGCAATCACCGAAGTGACTGCTGATTTAGGAGCTTGGATCTCTATCGCTTTTCTGGGTATTGTCCAAGTCGGATTTGCATACATTTTTTTCTCAAAAGGCATAAAAAAGACATCAGCTCTGCTTGCTTGCCTGATATCTGCCATAGAACCGATCTTAAATCCGATATGGGTAATGCTTGCGGGAGTTTCAGGCTTGCTTCAGGAGCTTGAGATACCCGGACTTTTTGCTCTCATCGGAGGTCTTGTGATCATCCTGACTGTTGTCGGCTATAATATCTGGGTAGAGCGGACAGCGGCAGGTGAAAGCAATGGTTGAATAAAGACCGGTACTATAGATTTGGCGGCATTTTCGGAAATAGAAGAAAGATTATCAGAAAATAGAAGAAAGATTACCGGAAATATTGGATAGATAGAGAATAATGTGATAGAATACTTTTCGTGACTTATGATCACGAATTTTAACGAGGATGGTAGAAATCAAGTTGGAATTCTGTAACCTGCATTCAATCCACAAAAGTGAGATTTTACCCGGCGTTTCACTGACATGCATCAATACTGACAAATTTAAATCCGGATGCATAACTGTCAGCATGTTGAGTAAACTTGACCGGGAGAAAGCGGCAGCAAATGCTTTATTGCCGCGTGTTTTGCGGCGGGGTTCGGCTAATCTCCCCGATATGGAAAGTATTTCTGCTGCTCTTGATGATTTGTATGGTGTCAGGATCGAACCCGTGATCAGGAAAAAGGGTGAGGTCCATTGCATAGGTTTCTATGCAGACTTCCCCGATGACCGCTATATTCCCGGCGGTGAAAGCGTACTTGAAAAAGCTGTAGTTATTGTTGGTGATATATTACTTGATCCTTACATGTATGAAGGAAATCTTTGCAGCGATTATACCGAAAGCGAAAAGTCCAACCTGATCGACGATATTAGGGCTGCTATCAATGATAAAAGAGGTTACGCCATTGACAGGCTTCTTGAGGAAATGTGCAAGGATGAGGCATTTGGTGTAGGAAAACTCGGCAGTGAAGACAGTGCGCAGAAAATAACCAACATCATACTGACAAAACACTACTATGAGTTGATCGAAAATTCACGAATTGAAATTTTTTATTGCGGCTCAGCTGATCCGGAGCGCGTTAAAAAGGTGGTAGAGTCAACTTTTAAAGGATTACCTGAACGCCGCAATGCAGAAATTCCCGAGACTGAGATCATTTATTCACCACCAGGTGACCAACCTCGACGATTTAAAGAAGAACTTGATGTTTCGCAAGGAAAGATGACTATCGGTTTCAGGATGGGTAATACAATGAAAGCTCCTGATTATCCTGCTCTTATGCTTTTTAATGCACTTTACGGCGGCAGTGTTTCTTCCAAACTTTTTCTAAATGTCCGCGAACGTCTTTCGTTGTGTTATTATGCAAGCTCAATGATCGATAAGCATAAAGGTATCATGCTTGTTTCATCGGGGTTGGATATTTCAAATTTCGACATTGCTTTTGATGAGATAATTGCACAACTTGAAGAAGTTAAAAACGGAAATATAAGCGATTGGGAGTTAACTTCTGCAAAACGTTCTATTATAACATCAATAAAATCCGCATTTGACCGTCCCGGCGGACTCGAGGAATTATACTTCGACAGTGTTATATATACGTTTCATTATGATCCGGTAAAACTAAGCGATATGATAGAAGCAACCACCCTTGAGCGTGTAGTAAGTGTTGCCTCCGGCATTAAGACAGATTCCATTTACCTTTTATCAGGATTGGAAGGCAAGGAGGCAGACGATGAAATTAACTGAATACAAGCAAATCAACGAGATGATGTACAGCGGGACGCTTCCTAACGGGCTTTCTGTTTTTGTTGTACCGAAACCCGGTTTTCATAGGAAGTATGCGTTTTTTGCTACTGATTATGGTGGAGTCGACAGACGTTTCAAGCTCGAAAATGAATGGATAGATACCCCGGCGGGTGTAGCTCATTTCCTTGAGCATAAAATGTTCGACACTGAAAACGGCAACGCGCTGGAGATCCTCTCAGCTAACGGTGCTTCTCCAAATGCATATACATCAACTGACATCACAGCGTACTATTTTGAATGCATCGATATGTTTGATGAAAATCTTGAAACCCTTCTGAATTTTGTCTCTGTCCCCTACTTTACCCGGGAAAGCGTTGAAAAAGAGCAGGGTATAATAGAGCAGGAAATATTAATGGTCGAAGATGACCCTGACTTTTGTTTATATTACGGTCTGTTAAAGTCCTTGTTTAAGAAAAATCCTGTACGTGATTCTGTTGCAGGTACTGTCGACAGCATCAAAAGTATAACCTCGGACACTCTTTATGATTGTCATAAAATCTTTTACGCACCTTCAAACATGTCACTTTGTATAGTCGGTGATGTAGATCCTTCGATGGTTTTTGATATTGCGGATAAAATCCTGCCCTCTGAAAAAGGCTGTGTTCCGTTGCGTGATTACGGTGTACCCGAAGCTCTCTCACCGGAAGAAACATTTGTAAGTAAATCAATGGAAGTAAGTCTTCCGGTATTCCTTGCAGGTTGTAAGCTTACTCCGGCAAAACACGGACAAACCACTCTTTGGCACGAGATCCTTAGTGCGATCTCTCTTGAGATGCTTTACGGACATTCTTCACCGTTCTATTTGAGACTATATGCCGATGGTCTTATCAATGCCGATTTTTCAGCTTCATTTGACTCAACAGCCGGTGTCGCGTATACTATGTTTGGCGGAGAGACGCGTGACCCGATGCGTGCTTATCAGGAAGTCAGGAACGAAGCTGTAAAAATAGTTGCGAAAGGTCCGGATGAAGCTTTGTTCAACCGTATAAAAAAGGCTGCGATCGGCGGTCATATACGCGCTCTCAACTCTTTCGGAGTACTCGCAACAAGTATTGTTGAAGGTCATTTCCGCGGATTCGATCCATTTGAAGCACCGGATCTTCTGCTAAAAATGACAACAGACGATATATCGGATTTCATACGCGAAAACATTGTCCCGGATAACATGGCGATATCCATAATCAATCCATTAAAATGAGGTGATACATTGAGTCCCGATGCAATCATAACATTCCCGCTTTTCGGCGACGGGTTTATTTTGAACCTGCCCAGATTCTTTACGATTTTCGGCTTTAATATCTATTATTACGGCTTGTTTATCGTAGCCGGATATACGCTTGCAGGCGTTTATCTGATCAAAAGAAGAAAGCTTTTCGGACTTACTCAGGACAACATCTATGATCTTGTTATACTCGCTATCCTATGCGGACTTGTCGGTGCCAGATTATACTTTATGATCTTTAATTTCGACAGGTTTTTCGCACCCGGACAATGGGGTAATATAATAAGGTTCAGAGATGGCGGTCTTGCTGTTTATGGCGGTATAATCGCCTCCGGCCTGGCTTTTATTGTTTACAGCCGAGTAAAGAAAATACCTTTAGGCAACCTGCTCGATGCCGCCGGCTTTGGCTTGTTTATAGGCCAGGCTATAGGCAGATGGGGCAATTTTATCAATCGTGAGGCATATGGTGTTGAGACGGATCTGCCGTGGAAGATGGGATTGACCGTCGGTGACACTACAAAGTACTATCACCCTGCATTTCTTTATGAATCATTATGGAATGCCGCCGGTCTGCTGATCATGCATATCTTTTCGAAAAAGTCGAAATCAAAGTATCCCGGTCAATACTTCCTGTTCTACGTAGCCTGGTACGGTCTAGGCAGATTTATGATAGAAGGACTGCGCACTGACAGCTTGATGATACCGGGTACAGAGCTGAGAGCTTCACAGTGGCTTGCAGCGATATCGTTCTGCGTTGCAATAGGTATTCTGATCTATAATCACATACGTAAAAAAGAATATATACCTGATAGTGAGGAAGATGAAGAACCGGACGATGATGACGATGCAGATTCTGAAGATATAGAGTCGACTGAAGATATCGCAGAGCTGGACGGTGCGTCAGCCGAGGACATTGATAAAGAATCAGAAGAAGAATCAGAGGAAGAGCCGGAAGAAGACAAAGAGCCGGAAGAAAATAATGAGCCGGAAGAAGATAAAAAACCGGAAGAAGACAATGAGCCGGAAGAAGTCAAAAAACCGGAAGAAGACAATGAGCCGGAAGAAATTAAAGAAAATAATTAATATAAAGGAGAAGAAAGAAGATGGCAAATTACGAAGATTTCAAAAAGAAAGCTAAGGATGCACTGGATTCTTTTGCTGATGCATCGGTCGATGCATACAAAACAGCTGAAGAAAAAACACGTGTTCTGGCGAGAAAAACCAAACTCAGAGCCGGAATCGTCAACGACAAGGCTACCATAAGGCGTCTGAGTGTCGAGTTGGGCACAAGGTATCACAAAAAGTATAAAGATGATGTTGACTCCGAGTTTAGACAGATATGTGAGGAAATCACATGTGCACATGAGAGAGTAGCGGAAAAAGAAGCAGAAATAGCGGAATTGAAAAGAAATGCCGGCACCAAACCTCCAGCCGCTCCGGAATCAGAACCGGAAGCTGCACCGGTTCCGGAACCGGAATCTGAACCCGAAGCAAATGAAGATAATCCGGCTGAATAAGCAGTTCTACAATACTAATATACAGGGTCGGTTTTGATACCGACCCTTTAAGGAGGAAGATTTATATGCTTGATCCAACGAAATTCAAAGACTGGCAGATCGCGGAAGAAGCAGAGAAGACCCTGCCGGACGTTGAGCATTTTCGTGAGCTTATGGGGCTTTTACCCGACGAGATCATCCCGTTCGGGAAAACTCCAAAACTTGATTTTATTAAGATCATGAATCGTCTTAAGGACAAACCTGATGGAAAATTTATTGAAGTTACGGCAATAACCCCTACCCCGCTTGGAGAGGGTAAATCTACAACCTCGCTCGGGTTGATACAGGGGCTTGGCAAGATCGGTAAAAATGCAGGTGGATGCTTACGCCAACCCTCCGGCGGACCGACGATGAATGTTAAAGGAACGGCTGCCGGCGGAGGAAATGCGCTTCTTATCCCTATGACGGAATTTTCACTTGGTTTGACCGGCGATATAAACGATATAATGAACGCACATAACCTTGCTATGGTTGCTTTGAACGCCAGGATGCAGCATGAGCGCAATTATGATGACGCAAAGCTTGCTGAGATAGGGTTAAAACGGCTTGATATAGATCAGGAGCGGATCGAGCTTGGCTGGGTGATCGATTTTTGCGCTCAAGGATTGCGGCATATCCGCATAGGACTCGGCGGCGGTGACAGAAACGGTTATGAGATGGACTCCAAGTTCGGGATCGCTGTAGGCAGTGAACTTATGGCAATTCTTTCAGTAGCAACAGACCTGAAAGATCTGCGCGAGCGGATAGGTAAGATCATCGTTGCTTATAACAAAAAAGGAGAACCTGTCACAACGGCCGATCTTGAGGTTGACGGTGCTATGACCGCGTGGATGAGAAACACGATCAATCCAACGCTATGTTACACAGTCGAACATCAACCGTGCCTTATACACGCAGGCCCGTTTGCAAATATTGCAATCGGTCAGTCATCAATAATCGGTGACAGACTGGCTCTTAAACTCTTTGATTATCATGTGACTGAATCCGGTTTTGCTGCTGATATCGGTTTTGAAAAGTTCTGGAATGTCAAATGCAGATTGTCCGGTCTTAAACCTCATGTTTCTGTTCTTGTTGCTACGATCCGTGCGCTGAAAATGCATGGAGGCGGTCCTGCAGTGAGTCCCGGACGACCTCTTCCGAACGAATATACAGAACAGAACCTCGAGTTGCTTGAAAGAGGAACAGATAATCTTTTCCATCATGTCGATAATGTCAAAAAGTCCGGCATAAACCCTGTTGTCTGTATCAACAGGTTCCATACCGATACCGATGAGGAAGTCGCTTTACTTCGTAAATTATGCGCAGAACGCGGCGTACGCTGTGCAATGAGCGATCATTGGAAGAGTGGCGGTGAAGGCGCACGTGAGTTGGCTGAGGTTGTAGCTGAAGCCTGTGAAGAGCCTTCTGAGCTCAGATACCTGTATGACCTTTCGATGCCGTTGAGAGAACGTGTTGAAATCATCGCAAAAGAGGTCTACGGTGCTGAAGGAGTCGACTGGTCTCCGCTTGCTGAAGAGAAAGCCAAACGTTTTGAAAACAACCCGCACTATGATGATTATTGTACAATGATGGTCAAAACACATCTTTCATTGTCTCATGAGCCGGCAAACAAAGGCGTGCCTAAGGGATGGAGATTACCTATCCGTGATATACTCGTTTATGGAGGCGCCAAGTTCCTTTGCCCGATGGCGGGAACGATCAGCATGATGCCCGGAACAGGTTCAAACCCGGCTTATCGCCGTATTGATGTCGACACGGAGACAGGTAAAGTTTCAGGATTGTTTTAGGAGGAAAAAAATGAAGTTTATAGATAAACCATGCAGTGAGTTTGTAGAGGTACTATCTTCAAAAGCAGCTGTACCCGGCGGCGGCGGCGCATCCGCGCTTGTAGGAGCTGTCGGGATCGCGCTTGGTGCTATGGTCGGCAATCTTACTGTCGGTAAGAAAAAGTATGCGGATGTTGAGACTGAAATCCTGGAACTGCTGGACAAAGCAGCTGCTTTACAAGCAGAGCTGCTGCATTTGGTTGATGAAGATGCAGTTGTTTTTGAGCCGCTTTCCAAGGCTTACGGGATCCCCAAGGATGACCCGACTCGCGAACAGGTAATGGAAGACGCGCTTAAGCTTGCCTGTACAGTACCGATGGATATCATGCGCCTCTGTGCAAGAGCTATCGAGCTTCACGATGAGTTTGCAAGGAAAGGCAGTGTCCTCGCATTAAGCGACGCGGGTGTAGGTGCTGCTTTTTGCAAAGCAGCTCTTCAGGGAGCAAGCTTAAATGTATATATCAATACAGGGTCAATGAACGACAGAAATTATGCAGGAAGTATTGAAGCAGAGGCAGACGCCATTATAAACAAGTATTGTATCATGGCGGACGAAATTTTTAACTCGGTCACAGATAGACTAAGGAAGATGTAATTAGAAAGGATGTGCATAAATATGGCAGAGATCCTTAAAGGTGCTGATGTTGTCAGTGTATTAAACGCTAAGATGGCAGCTGATATAGAGATCCTGAAAAAAGACGGTATTACCGCTGCTATGGCGATAATACGTGTTGGTGAAAGACCGGATGATATTTCATATGAGAGAACTGCGACCAAGCGATGCGAAACTGTCGGAGTCGCGGTAAAAAATATCGTTCTGCCCGAAGATGTTGAGCAAAGCGAACTTGTCAGGAATGTCCTGGAATTAAATGACGACAAAAACGTGCATGGTATTCTCTTATTCCGCCCTCTTCCGAAGCACCTTTCAGATGAAGCCGTTCGATCAGTATTAAAACCTGAAAAAGACATCGACGGGATCACTGACAGTTCACTTGCCGGCGTCTTTACGGGACGCGGGGTTGGTTTTGCACCATGTACGGCACAGGCTTGTATGGAGATCCTTGACCATTATAATATCGATTGCAAGGGTAAGCGTGCAGTCGTTATAGGGCGCAGTCTGGTCGTCGGCAAACCTGTTGCAATGATGCTGATGGGCAGAAATGCAACTGTGACCGTTTGCCACACCCGTACTATCGACATCCCGTCTGTAGCACGCAATGCAGAGATCCTGATAGTAGCAGCAGGTCAAATGGAAGGTTTGACAAAAGAATACTTCAGTCCCGGGCAAATCGTTATTGATGTAGGGATCAACTGGAACGATGAGAAAGGCAAGCTTTGCGGAGATGTTAAATTTGAGGATGCAGAACCGATAGTAGCCGCGATCACCCCTGTACCCGGCGGAGTTGGAACTGTTACAACCTCAGTTCTTGTTTCAAATGTAGTAGAAGCTGCAATGCACCTGACTAAACATCATGAGTATATACGGCATGACTTCAACAGATAAGAAAAAAGAAAGAAGTATTGAAGGAGCACTCTGATAATGATCTTAATAGGTGAAAAACTTAACGGCTCAATACCTTCATGCGCTGCTGCGATCGCTTCGCGTGATGAAGCATATTTAAAGGATATGGCAAAACGCCAGGCAGACGCCGGCGTTGACTATATAGATTGCTGTGCATCCGTGAGAGAAAATGAACTGGAGACAATTTTGTGGATGGTAGATATCATCCAAAGTGTGACAGATTGCCCGATAGCACTCGACTCTCCCGATGTGTCTGTTATAATCGATGCAATGCCATTATGCAAAAGACCGGGGATGTTCAACTCTGTTTCAGGTGAAGGCAATAAAATCGATCTGGCATTCCCTGTTTTGGCAAAACCGGAAAACAAAAAGTGGCATATCATGGCACTGCTTTGTGATGATACAGGAATACCAAAATCCGCTGAAAAACGTATCGAAGTTTTTGAAACGATCATGGGAAAAGCAACAGAATATGGAATCGCAGATGACCGCATCCACATCGATCCGGCTGTAGAAATGTTATGTACATGTGATGAAGGCGAAGGAGCATTGATGATCTTTGATGTAATGAGGTACATAAGAAAATCACGTCCCGACGTACATATATCAGGCGCGATCTCCAATATATCATTTAACTTGCCGGTACGCCGTCTGACTAATCAGGCGTTTGCGGTCCTGGCGATCGGAGCGGGAATGGACAGTGCTGTTTTAGACCCTCTTAATCAGGACTTGCGCGGTGTTATTCTGGCTGCCGAGGCATTACTCGGCTTTGATGATTATTGTGCCGAATATGTATCCGCATATCGCGAGGGGATTTTTAAGTAACGGGACCGAGAGAAATAATTGCTTTTTATAAATAATGTGGTAAAATTACGAGTGACAGTCAATAATAAGTCGGAGGTTAATTATGTCAAGTATAAATGAAATCGCAGCAGCAGTTGAAGGTGGTAAAGTCAAGCTGATCGAAGGTCTTGTTCAAGAAGCTATTGATGCAGGAGTGGATCCGAATGCAATACTTGATGAGGGCATGATATCGGCTATGGGTATCATCGGAGCGAAATTCCAGAAAAACGAAGTTTTTGTTCCGGAAATGCTGGTGGCAGCAAAAACGATGAAAAAAGGTGTTGAAGTGCTTCGCCCGCATCTGGCAAGCGGCAGTCTCGGAAAGCTGGGTAAATATATAATCGGGACTGTAGCAGGAGACCTGCATGATATCGGTAAAAATCTCGTAGCTCTAATGGTTGAATCCGCAGGTTTTGAAGTTATTGACTTGGGCGTTGATGTCCCGGCTGAGAAATTCGTTGAGGCATTAGCTGAACACCCCGATTGTAAAATTATCGGTGCTTCCGCCCTCCTGACAACAACCATGGATGCACTAAAAAACACAGTCGGCGCTATACACGCCGGCGGTTATCAGGGAAAAGTAAAGATAATGGTTGGCGGTGCACCCGTTACCCAGGAATTTGCTGACCAGATCGGTGCAGACGCATATACTCCCGATGCAGGTTCAGCCGCATCCAAAGCAGTAGAACTCGTATCATGATCGCATCAGCGATCTTGATACGAAAGTGAGGTACTTACTAATGAAACGCTTAAGAAACTACACGGAAGAAGCAGTAAATTTTTACCTTGACAGATGGTTTGATACCGCTGATTGTTGTCATTGTGATATATGCCGTATGGATGTTATGGCTATAATGCTCAACAATCTCAAACCAAAATATGTTGTCACAGATACAGGAGCTTTATATGCGCAGCTTGACGACTTTGACCCTCAGTACAAAATCGATTTTATGACGATACTGAGTCAAGCCGTTAAGATCGTAAATAACAGCCCGCGTCACTGATGGTCAGCTGTCACAAATCGTTCAAGCCGGTCCATACCCTTTTTTATCGATTCCAATGATGAGGCATAAGTCAGTCTAACGAAATTATCACATCCGAATCCTGTACACGATACGGTTGCAACCTTGCCGCTTTCCAGGAATGCAAGAGAAAAATCATCACTGTTGCTGATTAATTTTCCGCCAAGTGTTTTACCGATAAGTTTTTCTATGTTTAACATAACATAGAATGCCCCCTCTGGTTTGCGGCAACTCAAACCGTTTATAGAGTTTACACGTTCGACCATGTAGTCACGCCTTTTTTCAAACTCTGTACGCATAGCTGACACGCTGTCCTGCGAGCCTTTAAGAGCTTCAATAGCAGCAAGCTGAGATATCGTACTCGGTGAGCTTGTTGAATGACTCAGGTAGTTGCCCATGATACCGGCAAGACGCATATTTGAAGCAGAGTATCCGATCCTCCAACCGGTCATCGCGTAAGTTTTTGATACTCCGTTTATAATGATCGTACGTACTTTAACATCATCACCAAGTTCCGCAATGCTCGTAAATTTTCTGCCGTCATAAACCAGTTTATAGTATATTTCATCCGATAATATATACAGATCGTGTTCCACACATACATCTGTAAGAGCTCGAAGCTCTTCCTCACTGTATAGCATACCTGTCGGATTCGATGGATTATTCATGATAAACAGCTTAGATCTCTCGCTTATTGCAGATTCAAGCTGTTCTTTTGTTATCTTAAAGTTATTTTCTTCGGTCGCGGGTATAATAACGGGCACACCACCGGCCATTTTTATCAGCTCTGCATAAGTCAACCAATACGGAGCGGGAAGCAAAACTTCATCTCCACTGTTTACGAGCGTTCTAATAGCAACATATACATTATGTTTTGCACCACTGGCAACGACAATTTGCTCCGGAGTATAACTTATGCCGCAATCAGTCATTAATCTTTCTGCAACGATCTTACGCAGCTCAGGCATACCGCTGGCGTGGGTGTATTTTGTGTGACCGCCTTTGATAGCTTTATGTGCGGCTTCTTTAATATTCTCGGGTGTATCAAAATCAGGCTCACCTGCTCCAAACCCGATAACATCCAAACCGTCTGCTTTCATCTGCTTGAATAATGCGTCTACTGCCAGGGTTGTGGATGCCTGGACATTTGATGCAAGTTTTGATATTTCTTTCATTTTTTTGACCTTTCATGTTATGTTTACACATGTATCCCGATCTTTGACCGGAATTATCTCTACACTAGTTTGCTTTGCCTTTTAAAAGCGGTGAAAGCGGTTTGTATATCAAGAATGCTATCGCTGCATTAAAAAGTCCCTTTAGAACAAAATTGAATGGAACATTAAATACAAGCAACGCTTTTGGCAGAGTATCCGCCCATGGTAATAACGCCTGATACATCCCCATAATAGGTTCCGGATTCCCCCCGAAAAATACTGTTGTAAAGAAAGGGTATGTTACATACAAATTTACCGGGAAACTTATGATCGCCATCACCGATGCGCCGGTCAGTGTTCCGATCAATGCACCCTTACGGGTGTTATTTATTTTATATACAAATCCTGCGATAGATACAAATGATGCACCAAGTAAGAAGTTTGACAGTTCTCCTACCCCCATTGTTGTCGTAACAAACAAATGCAGCATATTTTTCACCAGGCAAACCGCAACACCGGCAATCGGTCCGTAAGCAAAAGCAGCTATCAAGGCGGGCAATTCGGAAAAGTCCATTTGAATAAACGCCGGGATTATAAACGGAATAGGAAATTGCAAGTACATAAGAACAGTTGCTACAGCTGATAATACTGCCGTTAAAGCCAGTTTACGGACATTGATTTTTCTTTCATTTTCTTCCATTTCTGCCTCCAAAAGTAAATTCTTCCTTTAAGATCGTCTTCAATTGTATTTACATGCTGTACAGCTCTTTTTCCGTAAGCAATGTTATTCCAAAAGTTGTCAACGCTTGTATTGCTGCTTCATTATCATCTACACGGAATATCAC
>Ga0123356_10000910_pt1 | contig 32750 bp, 30 predicted proteins | sample TergutEmb28metaG_2_FD_92546 | JGI IMG/M metagenome (GOLD analysis project Ga0123356, IMG submission 92546) | Embiratermes neotenicus P3 segment gut microbial communities from Petit-Saut dam, French Guiana - Emb289 P3 | ecosystem: Host-associated > Arthropoda: Insects > Digestive system > Gut ...
TACACGTGCGAATATATAGTATGTTGTGTTAGATGTCAAGCCAGAGAATGTGGTGCTATCCTGCCAGCCGTTAACTGGTGTAGTGTTTACCGTGTTCCTTGCATATTCTATTGTTTGCCCATTTGTCGGAGCTGTCACAGGATTTATAGTAATACTGTTAATAGTTCTTGATGCCATTGTCGGAGCGGCAGCATCCGCTCCATTGGCTCTTGCTATAAATACTTGAATATTGCCGCTTACTGTTGTGTAATTGCCGCTTGGATCTGTAAATATTGCGGAGAAAAACTGTCCGTTGTTTGCATTCAAAATGGTTGTCGGTGTGTTCCATGTATAACCGGCAGGTAATGTCAGATTTGCGAGTGTTAGCGTTGGTGAATAAATTGTGTTTATCGGATCAGGGTTACCAAAAACCCCAGTAGCTCTTGCAATATTAACAGTAATATTTCCGTTAACTGGTTCATAGTTTCCGTTTGAATTGGTATAAATTGCAGGGAATGACTGTCCGTCACCGGCATTCAGGTTTGTTGTCGGAATGTTCCACGTATAACCTACCGGAAGTGTAAGACAGGCAAGAGTTAAACCGGATGTATAAGTTCTATTAATCGCAGAAGGGGTACCAAATGTGCCGGTGGCCCTTGCTACATTGACAGTAATATTTCCGCTAGCTGGTGCAAAATTGCCGCTTGGATCTGTATAAGTAGCTGCAAATAATTGTCCGTTTCCTGCATTCAAAATGGTCGTCGGAGAATTCCATGTGTAGCCAACTGGAAGTATAAGATTTGATAATCGTAGAGTGGCTATGTATGTTGTATCTATTGCTTGTAAAGCTGGAAAATTACCAGACACTTCTGATACATTAACTCTGATACTGCTATTTACCGGTTCGTAATTACCACTTGAATCGGTAAATGTTGCGGAAAAAAACTGTCCATTACCTACATTTAAATTTGTTGTCGGTGCGTTCCAAACATATCCGGTCGGCAAAGATAAATTTCCAAGCGTTAATGTGGATGCATAAGTAATATTAATTGCAGCAGGTGAACCAAATATTCCAACTGCTTTTGCTATATTAACTGTGATGTTTCCACTTACTGATTCATAATTTCCACTTGGATCAGTATATGTTGCCGGAAATTGTTGTCCAATACCAGCATTTAAGCCAGTAGTTGGAATGTTCCATGTATAACCTGTTGGTAGTATTAGATTTGAAAGTGTCAAAGTTGGTGTATAGATTCTATCAATTGAAGAAGGTAACCCAAAAATTCCGATTGCTTTTGATATATTGACAGTAATAAAACCACTTACTGTAGTATAATTACCACTTGGATCAGTATATGTTGCAGGGAATTGCTGTCCATCTCCAGCGTTCAAACTAGTTGTTGGAGCGTTCCATACATAGCCAACAGGCAGTGTTAGGTCTACAAGTCTCAAAGTAGAAGAATAAGTTGTATTAATTGCTAAAGGATTGCCGAAAGTACCAGAGGATTGATTTATTATAAAACTTCCACCATCTAATCCATTTGCAGCATTCCAACCCGATGTTGCCGCTACGTCAAAGGTTATTGAATATGTATCGACTGCTGTAGGCAGCGTAGTTGAACCATTATAAAAAATGGTAATAGCACCAGTAGACTTATCTGTCTTAGGTGTTATTATTGCCGCCGTCACACTCCCAGCTGTTTGTGATAAATTACTTATTTCAAAGTCACCAGCAACAGGGGTCTGATCAGGCAAATCATTCGAAGGATCTTTGCAAGTTAACAAAGAAAAACCAATAATCGCAACAAGAGCGATAATTCCAAGAAATTCAAGTTTTCTCATCCAACAACTCCTTTAATTCAACTAATATCTATAAAATGACAATATACCCATATTTGTCAAAATGAAGCCTTCTTTTAACCAAAGTCAGTTGGAAACTCAAAATGATCTTTACTTCCATTATAATATAATTACTATACTTGTTTAATAAGTATACTTACTAAACAGATAGTTAGTCAATCACAAATAAGTCGATATTATTACTTTACGGGTAAGAAGACCGCAAAAATGGCATGTGTAAAGGAAATTTTCGCTGAAAATTTAAAGAAAAACCGCCGGAAACTTGGTATTTCGCAGGAAATACTAGCAGAAAAAGCTTGTATTTCAACCCATTATGTATCCATGATTGAAATGGCAAGGAATTTCCCAAAATCAGAAGTGATAGAACGCCTTGCCAATGCCTTAGAGATTGAAGTCCATGAGCTATTTTTGGTGCCACAATCACCTGCAGATGAACTTAAAAAATTACATATGTCGATTATTAATCAAATAAAACAGACTATTTCAGAATCCGTCGCATCATCAGTAGAAACCGCTTTTAAAAAACTTATCATCACAGAAGAAATCAGAAAAAAAACTTGACTTTTTCTCCAAAAAATACCGTATATTATAAATGTTACCCGCAAGCACTATTGAAACACAAACCGCGCCAGTGAAAAAAAGGATCAGCGTATATATTGACGGTTTTAACCTATATCACAGCACCCTCCAATACGCCCATCTAAACTGTCGTTGGCTTAATCTGATGGAATTATCAAAACGCCTTATCAATCCAAAAACCGAAGAAATCCAGACAGTTTATTATTTTTCCCGCTATCGCATTATGGAAACCGGATAAAGCCAAAAAGCACTTGCTTTATATTCACGCTTTGCGTACCGCAGGCGTAAAAGACATATTGGGAAAGTTCACCCTCAGAGATAGAAAATGCCCCAAATGCCTTGCTCTCTTTCAATCCCATGAAGAAAAAAAGACAGATATAAATATCGCCATTATCTTGCTTGCTGATGCCGTGTTAGATAAATTCAACACAGCGTTAATTCTTTCTGGCGACAGTGATCTTGCTCCTGTAGCAGTAAAATTACATCAACTCCGTCCAGGTAAAAAGCTTGGAATTATAGTCCCGCAAAACCAATCCGCAATGAACCTTAAAAAACACTCCGATTTTTTCAAAAAGATACAAGATAGGGATTAAAAAACCCTTTTTCCCGAACAGATAACTTACAACGGTAATATAATCACTGCTCCAGCAGGATGGCTGCCGTCTAAAACCATCTCGACGCTTTAACCTCCAAACGAATCGTTGTTTAAAACCAGAATTATATTTTCTCAATAAAGGATAATTATTTATTATCAGGCAGAAATGAGAGGTTTTAATGTATGTTTATAATAGTACAGATCATAATCAGACAGGAGCATTTTTAAGATTAATAAATGCTCTACGTCAAGCAAAGAGTCATAATCGTGGATTCACAATATTTTTAGGAGCAGGGTGTTCGTTATCATCATCACCAAATGATATATCAACAAGCAAAATTATTGAAAATTGTATTAGAGATAATTATAAACCAGATTATAAAAATCCAGGTTCATGGGAAGAATTATATCGAGATTTTATAAATAATGTTTGGGAACATCACGGTAAAATTGAACGACAAGAAATACTCGAGAAATATTTTTTAAATTTAAGACCTTCAAAAGGATATCTTTATTTAAGGAATTTAGTCGAACAAGGTTATATAACAAATATAGTGACAACAAATTTTGATATGCTTTTAAATAGATCTCTTGACGGTATCGCTTATACAATTCATGTAGGCAATTTGCCACCTAGAAGAATAAATGGCGGCTCATTGATTACATTGCATAAGATTCATGGAGATATAGAATCAGGCGAACTCATTTTTTCACCTGAAGATATTAGAAATTTGCCGCAAAAGATATGTGAAGATATAAAAGAAATATCAAAGAAATCCTGTTTGTTTTGCGGATATAGTGGTCAAGATCAAGGATTAATGAAAAACCTAGATACAAATTCCGATTACGTCGTCTACTGGGCAACACCCCAAAAGCCATTGAAAGATGATATTTATGGTACAAAATATATATATGATTGGATTTCTGCAAGGGGATCAGAGAGTAATTTTATTTATGGAAACGAACTGGGAAAATTCGATGATTTAATGAAAAATCTTGTAAAGGCATTGATAGAAAATGAAAATGAATTAATCTTTACAAATCAATGGGAAAAAAACACAATTAGTGAAACCATTCAAATTAATCATCGTGTTTTTTCAATATTTCAACAATTATTGAACTGTAGTTCTTCATTACGGAATGAATATGAATGGAAAAAACAATTCCCGTTTTATTCAAAAGATTATGAAACCACACTTAATGCCTATCTGTATTATTATTGTGAGTCTGCTTCGCTACCACCAACATTACTGCAAATTCCAGAAAATGAAATCGAAGCTTTAATTATGGGGCTAGCTATAGAGGTGTTAGCCAGCATATCCGGTATTGATTTATCAGTTGAAAATTATATAAACAAATTAAAAACAAATTATGAGAGAAGTAATCCCAATTACTTTCCTGATAATACATTTTGGATTGCTTTAACAGCAGTATTGGTATCAATAGAAAATAATATACCTTTACAAGACAATAAGGATTTATTAGATATTAAGCTTCAAATGAATAGCAGTGGAAGAATGACTCTAAGTGTTAAAGAGCCAAAGCTCCATTATGTTGCTGATGTAATTTCTTTGTTGAGTATCTCTAGTTTATTTATTCCAACCTGTGAAAATGAAAGTAGCATTGATCGATATGGAGAAACTAAAATATTGCTTCAAAAACATGGGCAAACAGTATGTGTAACAGATGATAAATTATGTTTTAAGCTCAATAAAGTTTCAAAATTTGAACTTAAAGAAATATTTGATGTGTTTTTTCACAATCTAAACGACTATCATTTAGATGATAATGGTATGATTATTGGACCAAAAGTTAGAATCATTGCAGATCTTTCAGATAAATCAGGAAATAAGTCTGTGGCTTCTATACCAGAATATATTTATAGTCTTGAAACAAAATCAAAAAATGCTTTTCTAAAACTTAAATCTGCTTTTGAACTAGATAGAGAAAATTATGTGTTTAGTCCATTAGATGCTTCAATAGATGAGTTCGTAATATCCGATAAACTTGGTATGTTTATAATTGGTTCGAGTGGCTCTGGAAAAACTAAAGCTTTTCAGAACTTTATTCGATCTGATCTAAATTCAGAACTGATAAAATTAATAGCTTCTCCCAGAATGAGTTCATTTGAAAACACATTAGGTCTATCCGTGTTTTGGAACAATTTAGGAATCTTTAATGATGAAAAGATATTATTAGAAGAAATTAATGCGATGTTGTCAACCAGAGGTAAAAAACTTCTATTAATTATTGACGGCTTAAATGAAATAGATGGAGGTATGGAAATCTGTATTTTACACTATAAGTCAATTACAGAAACAATTGATAAGTTAAGTATGCTTGGCATCAAAACTATAAAAATATTGGTTGCTTGTAGAGATCATACTTTTTTGGATTATTGTGAAAGTACAAATCTATATCCTTCATCTGAACTGTGTTATTGTAGTATAGCAAAAGATCATATAACTCCATACTATCAAATTCAACCGCTAACATTTGAGCAACAATTACAATTTGTTAATGTTTATTTTGATGATCCCATAAAAAAGAAAGCATTTGAATTGGATTTGAAAACAAATCGTAACATCAGCAAAATCTTCAACCAGCCTTATCTTATTGCAGTTGCTGGAAAATACTATGCTGCAAAAGAGAATGAAACTGTGATTTCTACACAGCAGGAAATATTTAAGTTCTATACAGAACAAATGTTAAAACGATTGGGAAATCACTCATCAATAAACACTGCTAGAAAAATAATAAATGCTTATTTTGATTTACTGATCCATTCTAACCGCTTCGGTCGTCGGATAACACCTTTTACATTACTTGCCCGTATTACGAAAGAAGATGATAATGAGCTTTTTGTAGAAATTTTAAATCAACTATGTGATATAAATGTTTTTACTAACACCGCACATAGTGAAGAATATATAAGATTCACACATGACCGCATAGAAGAGTATTTTTTATGTGATTACCTCTATGCAAGTGCAAATAATACTGAAGTCTTGAAAAAGGCTTTTGAAATAGCTGGTACCGATCCTGTTTTTTACTCAGCAGCAATGGAATATTTCCGTAAATTGGCACGCCAAGGACATTTTGAACAAATAATTGAAAATTATTGTTTTCTATATAATGACAGCCTAGACATACTGCCATGCATTATAGTCAGTTGTTTAGAGTTTATTTCTGAAAATGGGTTAAAGCAATTATTTTTCACTTTGGAAAAAAGCAATGTTGATGCTGATGTCTTTATAATATTTTTATTTAGTGGATTAAAGCAAGCAATATACCGAAATGATATAAGTTATCCAGAGGTAATGATAACCGCTTATCGTACACTATCTAGCTTATTTCCTGTATTATCTAAATATAGCAAATATTTTTACTATATATCATCAGGATTTTACCTAATTCAAAAAGGAGATATAAAACTTGCAGAATATTTTTGTGATTTTGCCCTCTCTGAAAAAACTGACGATCAGTATCTTGCACATTTAGTTGATTTTCAGAAAGCAGTTATTCTAAGGCATAAAACACAATTAAATGAAGCTATTAATAAATTTTCTAACTTATATAATTATTTTTCAAGAAATGGAAAATGGGATAGTGCAGTAGAATGTATTCTCGAATGGGGTGGAGTTCTAAGAGAAAAAACAAAATTTATAAACGCTCTTGAGGTATATGATAAAATAGATGTGGAAAAACTTGAAGTATCACTCGCAATACAAATTAAAATTCATAGAAAAAAAGGAACTATATATAAAAATATCATGCAACAATTACGGAAAGAATATTTATCCAGCACTGATAACAACCAAGAACTTTTAGAAAAAATACGGCAATATTATAATAATGCCATCGCTGAGTATGAATCCGCAAAAAAGAAATCATATAATTCATTTGATATGATTGAAAAAATGAAAATTATTTCTGAGCAAGCAGAAGTTTGTTTAAAATTCTCTGACATTGATTCTGCGCAAATGTATAGAGCAGAATTATTCTTATCTGAACACGACAGGCTTATTGCTTTATTTCCAATTCCCGATGCTCAGATTATTCAGTTACGATTGAAATCAAAATTTGAAGAAATGAAAGGGAACTTGAAAGAAGCCATGATTATTCTCGAAGATGCACGTGAAATAGCTGTGAATGGAGCAAAAATCTTCCGTGTTTTTGAGGTTGATTATCAGTTTGGTAGATTAGTTGAGAAGCATAAGGAGAATTTATCTCCTGTGGATTTGCAGAAAGGACTTGATTCGCTTGAAAAAGCTATTGCATCAAGTCAAGACAAGGACAGCCAATATGTAAAGAATTGTATAGAATCGAAAAATAATCTTAAGATATATATTGCTAAAAAATAGTTTAACTATTCTAAATCTATCAATGTTTCTTTGATTTTTTCTTGTAAACAAATAATATTATTAAAATCATTTATTTTATAATAGTACGGTAGATCTGACACATAATAATAAAGCTGATAGATTAATTCTTTAACTGATGGGATATGTCCAATTTTTTGAAAATAACAGTTTTCAACATGAGACCATAAATTCCTAAAAAACAATGTGTTTTGTGAAAATCTCATTTTGGCTCTTATCAATTCGTGAAACATGTCTCCAAAACGTGCAAATTCAAAATCCACTAGACTTATACTGGTAGTTTCTTTATCAAAAATAATATTTTGTGGTTTTAAATCAAAATGAAGAAAAGAGGGAGTTATGTTTATCCAATAATATTCATATAAATGAATGTTTTTTATTGTTTTTGATATATAATTTGCAAAATTAATATCGTATGTACCAATTGTCCGAATATGACGTTGCATGTGTGTTTCTAGCATATCAAGGTATGTTTGATAACTATCCCCAATAAAGCTATGGAATTTATGTCCTTTCAGATTATGTAGTTCATATAAACAGGAAGATATTTTTTGTGTAAGTAAAGGCATATATTTCTCCAATTCGTCTGTTGAGTATTTTTCAAGACTTTTCCCCGGAAGAAAAGATTCAATCAAATAGAGAGATTCTGGAGGACCATCTATCTTTGCTTCAAGAATATCTGCACCAAGTTTACTGCCCTGTTTTTTAAGATACTCAAGAGCGTTATATTCACGTATGATTGCATAGGGATTAAAGGATGAAGATAATCTGACTTTATAATTACAAATACCTTCCGACACCAAAAAACAAGAAGGATATGCATCATTAGAGTATATACTTTCCTGAAGCTCAATTAATTTATTTTGAAAAAAAGGCAGTTTGTTTATATTTATCATATTTATCTTTTTAACATTGATAATGTCAAACCTCGTGGCGTTGGTAATAAAATACGATCTATTTTTCCCTTACTATATAAATACTCAACTGTATCAAACACTGAATGATTTTGCTTCCTATAGGAACTGTCATGCCAAACTATAATTGACTTTAAGTTTAAATAAGGATAAAAATGTTCAAATTCCTGACCTCGTATATCTCTCTTTGAATCTAGAAAAAGAATATCGATTGTCTCATTTGGTATGTAAGTCAGACTGTTTTTGTTTATAACCTCTACTGGGTACTGAGAGAAAAGCTTTTGCGCTTGTTTTGATAAATTCTCATCTATTTCTACTGTTACTATTTTACCAAATCCATTTTGCCGTAATCCTTCAGCAAACGCTACTGTTGAGCTACCTTTGTATGTTCCTGTTTCCAGAATAAACTTTGGCTTGGTTACTTGTGTTAATGTTTTCAAAAAACAATGTACTTCTGTTTCTGAACTTATTCTATCATTCATTGAAAAAAGATAAGGATGTGAGCAATTATCTGTAGGACCACTGCATTCTGGACAAGTATCAACAGCGTTAGGATGATTAATTTGATAAATTATTTCTTGAGGTATACTTCTAATTAATGGCATTGGCAATCGACTTGGTTTACCTGAAGCTATTTGTCCGAAATGAAACGCGCATAAGTATAATGCGATAGTTTGTTCTTTTTTCATACCAAATTTTATTTGCCACTCCCAAGAAAAACTATTACCCGGTACAGGGCTTGTATTAGCTTCTAGCAAATAATAGGTGTCATCTAAAATAAAATCGAAACGAGCAATATCTTTCATGGCAAAATGATGAAAAAGGGTTTTAGCGTGGTATTCTAATCTTTGTCGTATTGTCTCATCTTCTTCTATTGCAAAAGCGAATGAGCGTTTGGCTAACGGTAGTTCTTTCTGCTTTTTGCAATTAATTTTTATATCATTGTTGATTTTATATTGTAGTTTTGATACAGAACAGGCAATACTATTATTATTCCCTAGAACCGATACAGTGTATTCTTGCCCATCAGTTACAAATTTTTCAATTAGCACTTCATGTAAAAAAGTAAAATCTTGAAAAAGCAGTCGAATTCTTTCCGTTAGTTGTTCCTTTTTATAAACAATACTATCTTCTGATATCCCCATCGAAGCATGAAGAGTATTTGGCTTGACAATAAGAGGATATAAAGAAATTGAATCCCAGTTAAAACAATTATTAAAAAAAGCGGTTCTTGTTATTATCCAATTTTGAAGCCCAATACCTGATTTCTTACTAGTCAAATATTTGTCAGCTATGAATAATTGTGTAATATAAGAATTGCCTATCATGGGTATGTTTTTTTGTTCCAAAGTCTTAGCCGGATCATATGTCATTTCACTATTAGTGATAGTCCTTCGCTTCACATGTATATATGCACAATCGAAAAAATTATTATTTATTAATCTCAATAATTCTATTTCTGTTGGATCTATGCTTAGAGTAATAAAAATTTTATATTTTTCTAGATATACGATTTGCTCATTAAGAGCAGTCATATCACCCTCAACAGATGATGATAGAATTAATAAATTATACATTATACATTAAAACCTCTCATTTCTGCCTGATAATAAATAATTATCCTGTATTTGCTATCCTAATATTATCAAGAAATATCAAAAAAGTCAACAAAATACAAAAACCATCATATTTTAACAGAAATCCTATTCCTCGGATGCTTATCAGTCAAAATCTGCCGCTGTTTCTCCATAGCCACCCGCGTATAAATCTGTGTGGTTACTATAGAACTATGCCCCAACATATGCTGAATATAGCGAATATCCACGTCCTCTTCAAGCAAAAGCGTCGCAAAAGAGTGCCTGAACATATGCGGCGTTATATTTTGAACAATATTTACCTTGGCGCAAAGCCGCTTAATCAAAAAACGGACAGATTGCTCAGAAATACGAGATGAAAGCCTGTTAACAAAAAAACACCCGGCATTATTAATATTTACAACATTTTCTTCTAAATAACGCTGGAGAATAGAAATAACTTCCGGGTTTCCAAGCTGCAATATTCGTTCTTTTTTGCCTTTTCCCATAATTCGAATATTGCCGTTATTCAAATCAATGTTTTCGATATTAAGTAAACATAGCTCAGATACACGTATGCCAGTAGCAAATAGTAATTCAATTATCGCAATATTTCGCAGGGCAGAATTAAACGCATAAGCTGTTCGCGCCTGTTTCATCTCTTGGTATACAACAGCCAAAATATTTTCTATAACTGACAAAGAAATCGTTCTTGGCAGTACTTGCGGTTCCTGAAACTTTGTTTTAATCTTTTTCATCGGATTGTCAGTAATAATTTCTTCAAACTCAAGATAATTAAAAAAAGCGCGAATACTTGCAATTTTTCTTTTAACTGTTCTTGGTTTGTACATTTTATGCAAATATGTTATATACGCAGAAATATCCGTCTTTACAGGAATTACTTCTGCTGTAACTTGCCGTCTAAATTGTTCAAGGTCAATCGCATAAGCCTTAGTCGATTTTGCGCTTAGTTTTTTATGCTCCTTGCAATACGTTAAATAACTGTTTATCATTTGTTTCAGTGAGATCATATATCCTCCTGAAGCAAATATAGCACATTATGATTTATGAATATTTTTACCTAATAAAACTAAAAACAGCTATTTATCAGTTCTCTTTAATCTCATACTTACTTATAATCCGTTTTTCTATATCCTCCGCAGACGGCAAAGTATCAGCTAACTCCTGCGGAACAAAATCCGATAGCTTATATTCACTTACACCAATTGGCTTGTTAATATCACGCAGAGCATATTCGGCAGTCAGTTTGTCCCTCTCCTTGCAAAGCAAAATACCAATTGATGGATTGTCGGATTCATGCCGGAGCATATCATCAACAGCAGAAAGATAGAAATTCAATTTGCCTGTATATTCAGGCTTAAACTCAGTATTTTTAAGCTCGATGACAACATAGAAACGAAGTTTCGTATTCCAAAACAACAAATCAAGATAATAATCCTTTCCGCTTATTTCAAGATGATATTGATTACCGATAAATGCAAACCCTGTTCCCAATTCCATAATAGTCTTGGCAATATTGGCAACAAGTTCCTGTTCAATTTCCCGCTCGATAATTCCTTCACGTTGTTCCACAAAATCGAACACATACGGATTTTTTAAAGTTTCCGTCGCAAGATTGCTCTGCGGTTTCGGAAGCTGTATTTCATAGTTTGCCGCTTTTTCTCCCAACGCCTGCCGTTGATAAGTCTTTGAACCGATATAATATTCAAGCGATTTTGTTTTATCAAAAAGGTAAGTATTATGCGACCATGTCAAAAGTGCAGACACTGTCTGCACTTTTTCCTCATTTACTACTATTTCTGCAAATTTTCTCATATATCGTAGATTTCTCACAGAATAGCCCTTGGCAGTCGGAAACTCCAGCTTAATATCACGAGCAAGGTTTTCGATAAATTTCGCCCCATATTTGGTGTTTTCAATAATAGTCCTGCCAATATTCCAAAACAGTATAATTTGCTCCTGGTTCACGCCTAAAACAGCCCTGTACTGCGCAGCTTTTATTTGGTTTTTGATATTCTCCAGAATTTGAAAATATTCATTGTTGTTTATTAACATTCCAGATGTTCCTCCCAAAAGTGCCGACACTGTTGGCACTTTTCAAAATTCTTAAATTTCCCAATTTTTTGCAAAAGCCAGTATTTAAACTGACTTTTTCCTTATTTTCTTAGTCTATAGTAAAAAAACAGCTATTTTCAAGACCAGAATTTAACACCCAAAAATACTAACATTCTGCAATAATATTGACATACCCTATTAAATAGGGCATGATGCAAAAGAACAGGAGAGTGCAAAATGAATGTTTACAAAAGCATAACGAAAGGTCTAAACGAAGCCGTTGATTATCAACAAGGAAAAATCAAAGTCCGAAAAACCAGAATAACTATAAAACCAGTTGAAACATTCAACACCGATGACATTAAGCAAATCCGCCAAAGAACCGGATTAAGCCAGGTAATTTTTGCTGGTTCAATGGGGGTTTCTACAAAAACAGTAGAAGCATGGGAAAACGGCAGAAACAAGCCCGATGGAGCATCTAGGCGTTTGCTTGAGATTGTCAGGGATGATCCTGCGTTTTTGGCAAGATTTCAATTATAATAATAATATGGGAATAAAATGATGAAAGATAATCGAATCCAAAAAATTGATTTAATTTTAGATGATTTATTATCAGGAATAGAATATTACACAGTAATGGATACTGATAGTTTTTTTTCAACTGGCAGTTTATCGTCAAAAAGAGAACTTGTTTTTGTAGATAATATTTACAAGCAGATATACAATGAATACCCAGATAAATATAAAAGAATTTTTTCTATTTTCCATCAAAATATAAATTCTTTATTTAATTTTATGAATCAAAAAATGGATAATAACAGACATTTCAATGCTAATGAAAGTCGTGAATTAATTGAAATCATTTCAAAAATAAATGATTTGAATTTTAATCTAAAAAAAGAAGGCATAGAAATAATCATTGAAAATTACTACAAAAAAATAATTGATGTATGTAATAATTTTTTAAGTAGTTCTGGTGGTAGTAGAATACCTGAAGAATTAAATAAAATAAACATTATTAAATATGAACCCATATTTTTTATAAATAACAGTTCTGCAATGACAACAAAACAACAAGCTGCGTCTATAAAGCTAGAGTTTGATAATAAATATATGCAACAGCAAATTGAACAAATGGTGGAATCTATAGAAAAACATCCATCTGATGCTATAGGAAAAGCAAAAGAACTAATTGAATCTTGCTGTAAAGCTATTTTAACAAAAAATGAAAATATTGGTGATTTAGATTCATTAGATATAAATGCTCTTATAAAAAAAGTAAAAGAAAAATTAAAATTAGAATCTGAGCATCCATCAATTAAACAGATTATTGGCGGACTTTCTGGCGTAGCATTAGGTATTGCGCAATTACGGAATGCGAAAGGAACAGGACACGGAAAAAATGCTGTTAAGTTCAAAGAACCAAGTATAATTGAAGCAAGGTTGTCAGTAGACAGTGCAATTGCATTAGTTCATTTTTTTTGGAATTTAAATAAAGAAAAAACTAAAATTTAATAATAATGTTAAGTTAATTCCAGTCTTGAAGCCGTTATCCGCCATGCCCTTTGGCACGATTTTTGCATCAAGCTATGAGACCCACACCGGGCAAAAATCGTGCCAACCCGCAAACATTCAGTTTGATGGGACAGGGCAGGGGGCTGCCCGTACAGCATTTTATGAAACGCTGTCAAATAAGTTTTACAGACACAAAATCTGTTTCCTATTAGTGGCGCACAGATGTGTCGGTCCTGTCGCTGGTGCTTAACCAAAAATGAAAATATTTTGAAAATTTTTAAGAATTTTTACCACAAACTAAACAAAACAGGAGGATAATTCACAAACAGGTGGTTTTTGGTATAATTTTAGGTTATATTGGAAAAAATGAGGGTTGCCAGACATCAAATGTTGGAGGCACGTGTGTTATGCGATGCGCACACACTTACGTATTTATTATTATATATAGTAAATTGTCGTTTCAATTGCCTATTTAATACAGGTAGTCTTTAAAAATTGGGCATTATATTTGATTTTTACTCATTTTGAAGCAAATTTAGCTGTTTTTCGACCAAATAATCCACAAATTATCATAATATAGCCCATGTGTTCGCAAAATGTTTTAAAAAAAATCTTAAATGAATAAAAGACACTTGATAAAAATAAATAAATGTGTTGATATGATATTAAGACAATTCAATTGTCTTAATATCTTTATTTGGAGGAAAACATGGTAAAATTATCTGGTCAAAGTGTATTACCAGCGGAGGAATACATGCAACTTGATCTTGACGAGCTGGTGCGTACAGCAAACAGTTGGGAACCAGGAGTCCCATTTCACTTAAGAAACCTTGTGGAAGATGCCGATTGGCTTGCATGGAAATCTTATTGGCATGAGAAGAACAGAGCAAAATATTTGCTACTTGGTAAGAATTTCTGCAATCATCCAGCACTAAACGCAATATACAAGGGAAAAGATCCCAATCCTCTTGATCGATCTGCTGTCTATATGATTCCGATTCCATAGTGCAATTTGTTGCCTCCATTATTTTTAATGGGGGCAAAATTTTAATAATATGTTCGGGAGTTGAAATGTCGGAAAAAACAATCACTATCGGTTTTACAAATGATGAATATTCTAATATTAAATTATTAGCTAAAGCAAGAGGTCTAAGTATTTCACAATATATAAAATCAGAAATTATTCCAAATGAATTTGAAGAAAAATACAAAGAATTATTACAAAAAGTGAAAAAACTAAAATCTGGAGATGAATTTAGTATTAAGATTTTATGGAAACCAGACGAATGGGATAATATATCAAAAGGGGTAAAACTTTCACTTGGAAAACATTTTTACAAAAATATTGAAGCAGAAAATATTGAGAATGTCATAATTAAAGGTTTTGGAAAAGCTGGTATTATGCTTTACATTAAAATATAACGCATAACTACCTGTATACGAAATTCACAAAAACCTTCATATTATCTTTTCTGCCTATCATGTTTTTATAATTGATAATGTATACACCCTAATCGTACAGGCACTCACGGCAGCGGGATCAGAAAAAACATCTTACGAAATTCCTCGCTGAAGAGACTTCGAAGAAGGCTCGTAAGCAAATTCCTGAGTGGTTTTTTCTGAGCCCGCTGCTGTGAGCGCCTGTACGGAGAGCGAGTTGAGCTAATCGCTTTTAACGCACCCCTGAGCCCGCTGCCGTAAGCACAACCTGAAACTGTTCCAATTTAAAACTATTATTAAGTTCGATAATAATATTCCATGCTGCCATGTCAGATGTGCCGATTTCGGGAATTATCTGATGTATAACAATATCACCGTTTTCGCCGATTTTTTCTACCTTGTGCCTGTTGGAACCGCTGGGTTCTTCAAGGAAAACAATTAAAAGAAAATTATCTGCAAAATATTCATCGGTATATTTTGTTGTTGCATTTGTATATTCAGCATTTTTTGAATATTGTTCAAGATCATTTACAGAAGATATAATTGTATAAGCTGGTAATTTTTCGCCATAACTTGTTCTTATATACTGAACATCAAAAGCCGGTTGATTGCCGTTCACAAGCGTTATACGATCAGACTCTTTGCTTGTACAGGCGCCAAGCAATACAAACAAAACCGGTAAAAATATACCGGACATAATTATTTTTTTCATATTACCCCAGCAGCTCCTGCGCCTTCTTCACTAAACTTCCAACGTCAAGACCGTAGCGGTCTACAAGATAATCCTGCGTGCCCACTTCACCAAATTCGTCGCGGATACCAATGCGTGCAAACTTGCAGCAAGCTGCTCCCAAGCAGCAAGCTTCCTCGGCGAGAACCTCTGCTACTGCGCTGCCAAGCCCGCTCATTATTTGCGCATTTTCAGCGCTGATAATAGCGCGTACTTTGCCGGCTTGGTTCAGTATCGCGTCACGGTCGATGGGTTTTAAAGTGAGAATGTCCAATACTCCGGCGCTAATTCCCGCTTCGGCAAGTTTTTCTGCGGCTTTAAGCGATTGGTTCACCATGAGACTGCCCAGCGCCACAAAGCACACATCTTTCCCTTCCTTTAAAACTTTTGCTTTGCCAAACTTGAATGTTTCGTTCTCCGGATAAATGTTCGGTACCGGCTTGCGCGGAATACGCAGATAGTGACAGCCGTATTCCTCTGCCATGAGACGCACGAAAGCTGCGCACGAAACAGGGTCTGACGGTTCGATCATTGTTAACTTTGGAATAACTCTCATAAGAGCAAGCTCTTCAAAAGGCATGTGAGTGCCGCCGTTAAAGGCGGCGGTTACGCCGGGATCAGTGCCTATCAATTTTACATTTAACTTCGCGTAATTTGCGGAAAGGAAAAATTGATCATATACCCTGCGTGATGAAAAACAGCCAAAGCCGGATGCAAACGGAATTTTTCCAAGAGTGGAAAGACCGGCAGCGATCCCTATCATGTTGGCTTCTGCAACGCCGCAGTTAAAAAATCGATCCGGATATGCTTTTTTAAAAACACCAGTGTTTGTGCAGCTCATCAAGTCTGCTTCCAGTACAACAATATTTTTATTTTTCTCTGCCAATGCAACGATTGTATCGACATACGCCATGCGCATTTCTTTTTGTTCTGACATATAAAACTCCTTAACCTAACGCCGCGATGGCTTCCTGGGCTTTTTCCATGTTAAACGCCATGCTGTGATTTTTTTCTACACCTTCTGCGAAATTGCAGCCTTTCCCCTTGATTGTGTGCATCACAATCATTGACGGTTTTTCCTTCTCTGCTAACGCTTTTTCGATAGCGGCATCCAGAGCGGCAACATCGTGACCATCAACTTCCTGCGTAAACCAGCCGAAAGATTCCCACTTTGCGGCAATGTTACCCATGTCGAGAATATCTTTGGTAAAACCATCGAGCTGCTGTTTGTTGCAATCGGTAAAAGCTATCAGGTTGGAAAGTTTTTGATAACTGGCAAAAAGAGCGCCTTCCCAAATTTGCCCTTCGTTGGATTCACCGTCACCGATGATGGTGTAAACGGCGGGAGATTTTTTGTCCATTTTTAAACCAAGCGCAATACCAATTGCCGCAGAAAACCCCTGCCCCAAAGAGCCGGTGGTCATATCGATACCGGGTGTTTTGTTGCGGTCGCAGTGGCTGGGTAAGCTGGTTCCGCCCTTGTTCAGGGTAGCCAGCCAGTCTTTGGGAAAATATCCTTTAAGAGCCAATGCCGCGTAAACGGCAGGACCGGCATGCCCCTTTGATACAACAAGTTGATCCCTTTCTTCCCAGCGCGGGTTTTGAGGATCAACTTTCATACGATGAAAATATAACAGCGCCAAAAGATCTACGATTGACATGGCTCCGCCGATATGCCCCGTACCCAGGGTAGCAATTTCTTCGATCGTCATTTTTCGTATTTCTTTTGCCTGATTTTTCAGATACAGTTCAGTTTCTTTATTCATACTAAACTCCCTTTTTTATTTAATGGGACATTATATCATAAAATAAATAAGGGGTAACCCCCCATTTGTCCCCGGTAATTTACGGATTCGCCTGAAAACTGCCGGTATAACCCAATCTTCTCAACAATGACTGAGAAGCAGATGTCAAATTGATACAACCAATAAAAACATCAAACGGAGTTGAATCAAAAGAAATACTTCTTACCGTATTTGGAATAGTAACGGTAGTCAGAGAAGAACAGTTGTGAAAAGCGCCGCTTCTGATAATTCTGATAGTTGACGGAAGGGTAACACTTGTTAAGGCAGTGCAGCCTGCAAATGCATAAAAACCAATCGTATTTATTCCTTCAGGAATTACGATATTTTTAAGGCTCGAGCATTGCGAAAACACACTCTCGCCTATCGAAGTCATACCTTTTCCAAAAGTAACAGAAGAAAGCGAACTGCATCCAAAAAACGCCCGGCTTCCAATGGAGGTAACACTATCTGGAATAGTGATAGAGATCAGAGAACTGCAATCCCTAAATGCATCTGACCCTATAGTAACAACACCATTCGGAATATTGATGGAAGCCAAACTGCTGCAATTATTAAACACGCCAATTCCGATAGAAGTAACGCTATCGGGAATATGGATAAAAGTAAGAGCATTACAGCCGGAAAAAGCATTTGCCCTGATTATTCTTACACCATCCGGTATTATCACATTCGTAACAGGCAAATTCCTAAATGCCCCCTGCCCTATTTCAATAACAGGCACACCCTGAATAGCCGCCGGAATATGAACAACTGTAGCATTCCCGGTATAACCAAGTATCACCGCTCCCGAACCGTCTCTGGATACTTCTATTCTAAAATCCGCCTCACTTTGCGCATATAAAGTAAATGCCATAAAAATGACAGTAAAAAACAAAAAAATCTTTTTTTCATTCAACATAAAACTCCCCCATAACTAATTTTAACTGATTTATCTGGCAATCGCTGCCCCAGACGCTCTTGAGAGTATCTCAGGATTATTTGCAACATAATTCAGCACATCAGCCATTATACCAGTATAACCGTCTCCAAGGGCTTTGTATTTCATCAGAGCATCTGGCTCTAAACGCAAAGAAATCATTGGTTTAGTTCTTCTTTGCCGCCTTTCCTTTGCTAATGCCGCAAATTCCGCAAGAGCTTCCGGCGTAGATTCCGGACAATCCTCCGTGTAATGTATTGGTTTTTTTGCAATTTCCCTAATCTGCTTCAACTGTTCTTTAGTTGGCTTTTGACCAACCCTTACCGTCGATCTGGTAATTCCCATGATAACTTCTCGCGCATAAATGAACTGTAATACATTTTGTATCTAATGTCAAGCGTAAAAAAATTGGCAGCAAAAATGCCCTCTGTGTCATGCCTGTCACTTTTTCCTCGTTATGTTATTCTACTAATAGGAGATAAAAATGAAAAAAATAACTATTGTTCTGTTTGGACTTCTGTTTGGACTTTTGTCCATGTTGGCTGTGTTTTCGGGGTGCAGTAAAGCAGGAGATGAGGATATGGCGCTCCTGGGGAGGTCCCTTAGCAGTTCCCACGTTACAAGTGCCCGCGCAAGAGGCGCAATGCCGGAAGCGATGGCTTATAACGATGCGGCTGTCATGCACGACTCTATCCGTGTAGAAGAAAGTTCCATGGAAGCAGCCAACTTAAGCAACGATGAGAGAAAGCTGATTAAACGTGCCCATGTCAGAATTAGGGTGGAAAACCTGGAAGCAGCAGATGCCTCCATTTCTGACATGATGAGCAAATATAACGCCTATGCGGCATCAATGAATGCGGAGGAAAATTCTCGCTATTATTCGCTGAGGGTACCTTCGTCCCTGTACGACAGTTTCCTTGCCGAGATGAACGGTATGGGAAGGATGCTTCACCGCTCGGAAAACACCGAAGACGTAACACTGCGCTACTACGACCTGGAAGGCAGGCTGGAAATGAAAAGAACCCTGCTTAGGACTTTTCAATCGTATTTGACACGAGCCAGAACCATTGAAGAAATTTTGTCGGTAGAAGCCAGAATTGCGGAATTGCAAAATGATATCGAAGGGACAGGGATGCAATTACGCCACCTTTCAAACAGAGTTGATTACGCCACTATCGACCTCAACCTGGTTGGACCTGTCGCAGCCGGGCAAACCAAAAATGAAACTTTCGGCGAAAGGCTAAAACAGTTATTTGGGAGCTTTGGCTCCTTCCTATCTACAGTTGCAGTGATCATTGTCGGAATTGTTGTTTACGGCATCCCGCTAATGCTGCTGGCAGCGCTTTTATTCTGGGTATTATTTGGCAGAATTGGGCTGTTAAAAAAACTTTGGGCTCTGGTTAAGGGGAAAAAGCAGGAATAACCGGGCTGCTGTTATGTTTCACGTGAAACATTTGCCCTTTCTGCCTTTTTTAGCGACTGCCGCTTCTTTGCCTGCAGCCGCTTTTCCTTAGCCGCCTTGCTGGGTTTTGTGGGGCGGCGGCGCTTTGGAAGTTTTGCCGCCGCTGCAATCAATGCCTCCATACGGACATACGCTCTCTCCAGATTTATTCGTTGAGAGCGTTCTTCGTCCGAAGTAATAACAATTTCACCATCATTGGAAATTCGGTTCTCCAGGAGCAGCTTTGTCCGCTCAAGTTCCGCTTCAGAAAGCCCGGTTAAATCATCCAGGCGCATCTTTAAAGTTACCTTGGTATTTACTTTATTTACGTTCTGCCCGCCCGGTCCGCCGGAGCGGGAAAAGGTGACTGAGGCGAAATTGAGAATGGATTGTTTTAACAGGTTAGCATTCATCGTTTAGGATTTATCAAAGGTAAGGTAAATGGTAATCAATACCAAGCGTATTTAACCCCCACCACGCTATATATAGCGTAGGGGGGTCAGCGGGTACACTACGAAAAAGTAATTGATACCATTATCATTATTGTCCAAAGACTAACAGCACATCGCGGCCGTCTTCGGTTTTGGAGAGGAACTCGAGTCTTCCGCTGGTCGATCTCCATGTATGAGAATTCTGCATATACATAAAGAAAGTGTGTTCAGGAAGTTTTTCCGGCTGAAAAAGAGCAGCCATCAACGTTGCGCGCATGGGCATGATACTGATAGACCTGTCTTCGCCCAGCGTGTACGACGCAGAATAACGGTTCGGGGAACCTACGCCGGAGATGGTCTGCGCATCATATCTCAATGTAAAAATTGTCCCGTCACCTTCTTTTGTCAGATCGCTTCTGTTAAAAAGTATTTCTCTGTGAAATGTGCTTTCTACGATAACTTCGATCAACTTCCAGTCTTTTCCCGCACCTTCGGAAAAATTCATCAAGCTCCTGGCTTGACTTGCATTGCTGTTGCTGCTGTCATCTGTGCTGGTACAGCCCATGATACAAACTGCAATTAAAATAATCGCCGCTAATAATTTTTTCATAATTACCTCTTCTTTCTGATATTAAATTTAGTATAACACATTATAAACAAATTGTTTTGTTTTTTATTTGGAAATTTTAAGTTTTTCTAAGTTAGAGAAATATTAATCAAAAGAAAGCTGTTCCTGTGATGTATTGTCTTCTGCCGGGGCGGACCCCACGTCTGCTTCATCTTCTTTGACAATTCTGTCCAGACCAATTACAAAGTCCGGCTTGTCAATACTGAGCAGGCGCACTCCCTGAGCGGCGCGTCCCATCACACGGATATCGTTTACTTTCATTTTAATTGATTTGCCCTGGCTGGTGATGCACATTATATCTTCGTTATCCAGAACGCTTACACAACCGACAATATCACCGGTTTTTTCGGACACAGTGTAAATCTTCTGCCCGCCTGTACCGCGTCCGTGCGATGAAAATTCGCTGAACTCTACACGTTTGCCAAAGCCATATTCAGAGAGAATAAGCATTTTTTCGGCTTTTTCCGGCGTACGGGAACTATCAACCCGAAGCATACCGGCTAATTCATCGCTTTTTGAAAGCTTCATGCCGCTAATGCCGCGTGAGGAGCGTCCCATTGCGCGGACATGGTCTTCGTGGGTACGCAGCGCCTGTCCCCTGCGGGAAATAAGCACAATTTCATCGCTGCCTTTTGTCAAAAGCGCGCTGACCAGTTTGTCGCCTTCATCAAGATTGATGGCAACAATTCCGCGTGTTTTGGCGTTTACAAACTCGCTGGTTTTTACTTTTTTAACGACTGCGCGCGCTGTTCCCATGAACAGATATTCGTTGTCGCTGAAATCTTTAAGCGATACTATCGCGGTAATATCTTCGTTAGGTGAAACTGTAAGCAGACTCTTGATGTGCGATCCTTTGCTGGTCCGGCTGCCTTCCGGCAATTCGTGAACCTTCATCCAGTATGCTTTTCCCGCGCTTGTGATAAACATAATGTACTCATGCGTAGAAGCAACGAAAATTTGTTCGACAAAATCATCCTCTGCAAGTTTTGCGCTTTGCATACCTTTACCGCCTCTCCCCTGATTTTTATACGCAGAAACAGGAACACGTTTTACATAACCTAAATTGGAAATGAGAATCATCATTTCTTCTTTTTTAATTAAATCTTCTATGTTGATGTTTTCCACTTCGCCGGCTACGATTTCCGTGCGTCTCTTGTCGCCGAATTTTTCCGCTATTTCCCGCGTTTCGTCTTTGATAACCCCGCGCAGCTTTTTTTCGTCTGCAAGCAAAGATTTGTAGTAAGCGATGCGAACCTTTAATTCATCCAGTTCGCTTTGTATTTTTTCCACTTCAAGGCTGGTTAAACGCCCAAGCCTCATTTCGACGATTGCTTCGGACTGCGCTTCGGAGAGCAGAAAACGTTCCTGCAGTTTGATGCGCGCAGTTGCCACATCACGGCTTGCCTTGATAACGGCGATTACTTCGTCTATGTTTGCAAGCGCAATGAGCAGCCCTTCCAGGATATGGGCGCGTTCTTCGGCTTTGCGTAAATCATAACGGGTACGGCGGGTAACAACATCGACACGGTGTTCCACAAAATAATGCACCAATTCTCTCAATGTGAGTAACTGCGGTCTGCCCCCGACAAGCGCCAAATTGATGATTCCAAAGGTAGTTTGAAGCTGTGTATTCGAAAAAAGCTGATTTAAAATGACTTTTACAATCGCGCCTTTTTTCAGTTCTATTACGATGCGGATGCCGTCACGGTCTGATTCGTCGTTTGCGTTAGCGATACCATCGATTACTTTATCGCGCATCAATTGGCCGATTTTTTCGAGCAGAAGCGCTTTATTTACATTGTACGGAACCTCTGTAAAGATGATTTTTTCTTTACCTTGTTTGGTTGTTTCGATATTGAATTTGCCGCGAATAAGCAGTTTACCGCGCCCTGTTCTGTATGCCTCTTTGATACCCTTACGTCCAAAAATTACGCCGCCGGTGGGGAAATCCGGACCTTGCACAAGGCGCATGAGGTCCTCGTTGGTTGCATTCGGGTTGTCGATGAGAGCATAGATTGCATCGCAGATTTCTCCCAGGTTGTGGGGAGCCATATTTGTCGCCATACCGACGGCTATTCCGCTGGATCCGTTAATCAGCAGATTGGGAACGGCAGAAGTCAACACAGACGGCTCTGAAAAATTTTCATCGTAATTAGGAACAAAATCTACTGTTTCTTTTTTTAAATCTACAAGTATTTCATCGCCAATTTTGGATAATTTCGCCTCGGTGTAGCGCATGGCTGCCGGAGGATCATCGTCCATAGATCCAAAGTTTCCCTGCCCCTTAATCAGCGGGTATCGAAGCGAAAAATCCTGCGCCAGGCGCACAAGAGCGTCATATATTGATAAATCGCCGTGCGGGTGATATTTACCCATCGTATCACCGACAATACGGGCGCATTTTACAGTGGCAGCTCCCGGCCGCAGCCCCAGCTCATCCATGGCATAAAGCAGCCGCCGATGCACCGGCTTCAGCCCATCCCGCACATCCGGCAAAGCACGGCTGACAATGACCGACATTGCATAATTGAGGTAGTCTGTTTTTACTTCGTCTTCTATCGCTATGGGGATAACTCTGCCCGTTGGTTCAGCCAAAGGTAATCCGTCTGTCTTTGTTTTTGCCACTTTATATATCCTTGAATCGGGAAAGTATAATTATAAACTTGCCTTAGTCTACCATTTTTGGAAATTTTAGTCAAAAGGGGGGAGAGGGGGAGATGCCTAAACTTTAAGCGGACACGGTTATTCCGAGACCAAGAGCTGTTGAAACTTTAATAAATGTCAGCATATTGCAATTTACCCCGTTTTCAATTTTGGATAGTTGTTGTTGAGTAACACGGCTTTTTTCGGCAAGCTCTTTTTGAGTCATACCGCGTTTTTCACGAGCTTCTACTATTGCATAGCTTAATTGCAACAAACGTCTTTCTTCTTCATAGGCTTTTTTAAATTCCGGATTTTTTAATTCTTCGTTAAGATGCGCTCTAAATGTCATAATTTCAACCCCCTAATTTCTTGTTCTGTATATCTTGATAAAAAATCTGTACGACTATCTTTAGCCAATTTAATTTCGGCTTTAGGAACTTTATCTGTATGTTTGTTAAATGTATTTGTTAGAATAATATAATTTTGGTAACAGAAAAAATATAATACTCTAACTTGCGTTCCTGTTATTTTAATCCTTAATTCATGAATTCCGTCCTCTAAAAGATCTGCATACGGTCTGTGCAAATTTGGTCCTTCTTCTTCAAGATGCTCAATTAGAGCCATTGCTTTCGCTCGTTCATTGACAGAAAGTTCTTTTATATATTCTTCCACAGGTTTTGAGCCATTCTGCTTAATATAATAAAGTACTTTCCATTTGTTGTTCATATGTAACAATACATCATTTTTGACGTATTGTCAAGCGGGAGGCGCAAAGGACGCGGGGGCGTAGGGTTGCTAAGAGCTCACACAAAGACACCAAGGCACGGAGGACGCGGGGGAAGAATTTTTAGAGTGTTGGTCACCTATGGTTTACTGCATTCTCCAGATTCCATTCCAGTTTCCTTGACCAGTTCCTCTGCCGCCGCTGATCACAATAATGCCATTTGAAAATAAAAAAGAATTGGATGTTATTTTTCGCAATAATTGATTAAAGCAAGATCGCCAGATAGCGACTTTTTTGCGCAAAAAACGAAAAAGTGGTAATTGATACCTTGGCTATCGCTATGAAGGTAACTCTGTTTACAATTCGCAGATTTGCATTATAATTAAAATAATGATGATTTTGAGCCATGAAGAAAAATTAAAGCTTATGCGTTCTCTGAATTGGGATTATCTGGATACCCACGAAGATATGCTTTCTGTTATTGAAGGCAGCATGAAAACATCCGGAGCGTTTACCCGCGACAGATTGTTTGTTCGTTCTCTTGAGCGGCTGCCGTGGCATTATGTAATAGCGCTTTGGGGAGTTGAAACAATTAAGGAATTATATACGCCGGAAATAGCAAACCGTATTTGGCCAAAAAGCAGGAGGTGTCATTTTGATTTTGCCATCGCAGTATTACGAAGAGAGCCTTTACCCCCTACAAGATGGGGTGCTGAATATTTTACAACAGAGCGGCACAGATTTTTTTCTAACCGGGGGCACAGCTCTAAGCAGAGCGTATTATAATCATCGTTATTCTGATGATCTTGATTTTTTCTTAACTAATTCTAAAAACTATGATGAACAGCTAGATAAAGTTTTAGCAATACTGGAAAAAAATGGATATATCTGGAGTACAGAAAATGATTATACAAGAGCGCCGAATTTTACAACCCTTAAAGTCCGTAAAGATACCAATGTTTTTCTAAAACTCGATTTTGTTAATGATTTGGTGCCTCATTACGGAGAAGTAATTGAAACAGAATTATTTTACCGGACAGATTCAATCCGTAATATGCTTTCCAATAAATTATCAGCTCTCTTTCGATATTCGGCAAAAGATGTGACAGATATACGGGAAATTGCCCTGCATGAAAAAGTAGATTGGTCTCAGGCAATTAAAGACGCACGGCAAAAAGAAGCAGGACTGGAATTAATTTATATTTCAGAGATATTAACAGGCATACCGCAAAGCGAATTTGAAACAATTACCTGGGTTAAAAAACCCGCCTGGGATGAGTTTCGCAGCGATATTGAACGAATTGTGTTTGATATAATGAATGGATAAACACATCATAATTGATTAAAGCAAGATCGCCAGATAGCGACTTTTTTGCGCAAAAAAAATCGCTATCTGGCGATCTTTTTTATTATATTCTAAGTATGAAGAAAGATAGTTTTTGGGGACGGGTTAAAGTCCTTTTAAATGCCCATAATATGTCTCAAAAACAGTTTGCCGAGGTGACGGGTTTTTCTCTGGGTACCATACGCGGATGGATTTATCACAACAGGGTTCCGGAACTTTCTGCGGCTTATGCTGTTGCGTATGCATTGGGGGTTTCGCTGGAATACCTCCTGGGCGGAAAGGAGAAGGAAATAACCGAACTGCGGTTCAGGGAACTGGAAATGAGAAAAACCGCTGCCCGTATTACAAGGTTGCTGTATGAAGCGCAGCTTGAATTAAAACAAATGCGACCCCTTGCCGGGAAAAATTAGATGCTTTTCCGGTGAGTTTCCCTTGACAGTATTCCGTTTTTAACGTAATATTATAGTATTAACGTAATAGGTAAGGCATGAATAAATTTAAGGATAATCTGACAAAGCGAATCTTTGATGGAGAAGTTGTAAAAGGCTTTCCAGTTGAAGTATTAAGAAGAGCTGTTATCAAATTAACCATGGTTGAAGCTGCAACAGATCTTCGGGAACTTGCAACTCCACCTTCTAACCGGCTTGAAAAACTAAAGGGTGACCGGGCAGAGCAGTGGTCAATAAGAGTTAATGACAAGTACAGAATCTGCTTCGATTGGGGCAATAACGGTGCCAACAATATTGAATTTGTTGATTATCATTAAGGAAGGTGTTTTATGGCGAAAAAAATTATTATAACAGTCGGTGACATTTTAAAAGAAGAATACCTTGATCCTTTAGGTATAAGCGCTTATAGGCTTGCAAATGAAATAGGGGTATCTACTTCATTAGTTTCGCAAATTATCCGCGGCACTACCGCTGTATCGGCAGATGTCGCATGGAGGCTTGGACAGTTTTTTGATACTAGTCCGCAATATTGGCTTAATATGCAGGCTTCATGTGACAGCAGGAAAGTGAACGATAAATATGCAAAACTAAAATTAAAAATTCCCTCATACAGGGAATTTGCAAAAGTCCCTGTATGAATATTTTTTGCTAGTTCTCTCGCGGAGACGCTGAGGCGCAGAGGACACGTGGGAAGAAGTTTTAGTCTTTGATAACGCAATCAATATCATGGATGTTTTCTTATGTACCTAGCTATCATAAATAGCGAAACACTTATAAGCATCAATGAAATAGTAACAATTATTTGAAAAAACATATTAACCTCCTACCCATATTTTAATTATAACAACAATTTTACATTTTGCAATACAAAAAAAATGGGTTGCCTGTCGCTTTTGTACCCTTCCGTCTTTTACCGTGTACACCAGGTAGAGGTGACGGTCACCTTAGGTGTAAAGCGCAGAAGGATGAAGCTCCTCACGTGAAGGCACGAAGGCGCAGTGGACATGGAGGAAGATTTTTATAAAATGACAGTTGTTGCAAAAGCTCACGCGGAGACGCGGAGGAAGATTTTTTAGAGTGACAGTGGTTGCAGAGAGCAATTTGCTGAAGCGACAGGCTTAAAAAGAACGTTTTTTGTAAAAAACAACTTTCAGAAAGCTATAAAAAGTGTTATATTATAAATAGGTAAAATATGGGTATGGAAATTTTGTTAATAGGCGCATTAATTGTCGGGGTTCCTCTTATAATAATGGGTAGTATATCCGCTTGGCGAGAACGCCGTTATGGCGAACAAGCGCAGTAAGCACCTCATGACATAGGTAACACTTTTAAAAAGCGACAGGTCTTCTGAACTTAACAATGTCATATTTCCAGTTTGGGCATAATTGCTTTTTACATACCCGTTGCGTTCCCTTGAATTTTTCGACTATTTCTGGTATGCTAAAAAAAATGGATAAAGATAGCTACATCAGCTTTATGGCATTGCATTAAAAAGCTAGGTGCTGCCTTTTTCCCTTTCTGCGATGGCTTGTCCTATTTTAATCAGCTTTTCTCTTAAATCGTCGTCTTTGATTGCGCCGTAATCGGCGGGGGATGGTTCATGCGCTTCGAAGGTTTGTTCCGGTATCGGCGGATACTCTGTTGTTTCTGTTTGCTTTTCGCCCGCGCTGCGAGCAGGTTTGCTTCGACCGAGCATGAGGGAAATGCCGGAAATTTTCATTTCGGGAAAACGGATGTTATAATCTTTTATCAGTTCTTTTTGTTTTGTCTGCAGAATTTGTTTCCAGCCGGGATGATCCATTTCTACCAATAGAATGCCTCTCTCCAGTTCTTTGATTCGGGAATGGTTTGCTGCTTCCGCAATTCCGTTTTTAGCGGTGATGTCTGCCCAGGAGTCAAAAAGATTTGTGTAGCCTTGCGCTTTTTTTACAAACTGTTCGTCAAAGAGGGAAGAAAGAATGGAGCCGGCTGTTTTCATGGTTGCACCTTTCCGTCTTTTACTGTGTACACCAGCGTATCTTCTTTGCAATAGCGCTGGTATGGCTCTTCGGGGAGGAAGGTGTAAAAAGCCTGATCATAGGCGGGCAGTACAGAGATAAATCTGCGTCTTTTTTCGCCGTCCATTTCCAGGAGGACGTCGTCCAGGAGCAGGATGGGGTTTAAGTTTGTCATTGCTGAAAAGCGGCAGGCTTGCGCCGCTCTGAGCAGCAGGGCAAGGAGACGTTTTTGCCCTGTGGAGGCTTTTACCGTGAAATCGGTGCCGTTATGTGCAAATACGTAGCGGTCGCGGTGAGGACCGGAAAGAGACAGCCCTGCAGCCATGTCTGCGGGGCGGCGCTGCTGAAGGTGAGAAAGCGCATCGTCTTCATTCGCGCTCTTCCAGGATTGAGTGTACTGCACAGAAATGCCGCTAATGCCGGAAACCTCTTCGTAGAGCGTGCTGAAAAGATGAGAAAAATCCTGTACGGCTGTTTCGCGCTTTTTCATCAATTTAAGTCCGTACATGGTAAATTGCGGGTCGAGGGCATCCAAAACCGCCTCCGGGCTGCCGGTTAGTTTTTGCAAAGAATAATCCCGCAGTAAAGTGTTGCGTGTTTTTAAAACATGGCGGTAGCGGCGGAGGTCTTCCAGATAGACAGGGTCGTAAAGACTTAAAGTTTGATCAAAGAACCAGCGGCGGCGTTCGGGACTGCCGCTGACAAATTCCATGTCTTCGTGGCAAAAGACGATTGTTGGAGCTATGGAAAGCAATTCCTTTCTGTCTGCTGCCTGCTTTCCATTAATAAATATTGCTTTTTTTCCCTTTTCAAATTTTACAAGGATGTTGTCGTTAACGGATTGGGCAAGTTTTACTTCGGCAGAAAAATCCTTATCTGCGTTTTTAATAAAAAAGTTACGCGCTAATTCGCTGTCACGGACTGTGCGAAAAGACGAAGCGTAGGCGCAAAAATACAATGCTTCCAGAAAATTTGTTTTTCCCTGGCCGTTTTCTCCCACAAGAAAAACTTCTTTTGCGCCTGTAAAAATTTCTGCGTCAAGAAGATTTCTAAATGACGCTGTTCGTAAAGATGAAAATAACATCTTTTTAAACTTGCTATCAAGATTGCTGCAATCAAGATTGCTTGCAATCAAGATTGCATGGGCATTACGATGTGGAAAAAGTCTTTTTCCGGAACGGGTTCTATCGTTATTGCTTTTGCCGCGCTGTTAAAACGAATTTTTATTTCATCATCTGTCATTATTTTAAAAGGTTCTTCCAAATAACGGTAATTAAGGGCAATAGTAATATCTTCTCCGTCATATTTGCATGGTATTTCTGTGTCTGCTTCTCCGTTTTCACCTTCTCCCGAATAAACAGCAATCTTTCCGGAAGATATTCCCAGATAAACTCTGTGTGATTTTTTTTCTACCATGTGTACAACACAACGTAATGCATTTAACATTTCATCGCGTTTTACAGTAAGATAAAATTCCTGGCTTTCCGGTATTACTTTTTTATAGTTGGGAAATATTCCTTCTATAAGCAATGAAGAAAATTTGTACGATGCAAAATTTATAAATATCATTTTATCGCTTATGGAAATATTTATAAGTCCTTCTTCGCCGGATCTTTTTAAAATAGTGTTTAAAATTTTAGGCAGAATAATTACTCCGGGGAAATCTTTTATTTTATCTCCTGTTTTTTTGGAAATAAAAGCAAGTCTTCTTCCGTCGGTAGCAACCATAATTATTTTATTGTCGCTTTTTTCCATGTAAACGCCGTTCATGAAAGGACGGGTTTCATCATCAGAAACTGCAAAAACACTTTGTTGAATCATATCTTTAAAATCTTTAATTGGCATTTCGAAAAATGGTTCTGATGAAACAGGTAATTCCGGAAATTTATCAGGTGCTATGCTTTTTAATTTATATTCAGGTTTTTTTTGAGTTACGGGTTTTATAACTACTATGTTATTTTCTTTTTGATAAAACTCTATTTCTTCCGGAAGTGTTCCAAGAATACTTAAAAATTTATCACCGTAAATGGTTGTAGAACCTGCTTCCAATACTTTCACAGGTACTTCAGTCTGAAAATTAACTTTTAAATCTTTTGCCTTAATAATAAGACGATCATTGTTTGCTTCAAGATAAATATTTGATAATATCAAAATATTACTCTTTGAAGCTATTATATCCTGTGCTATGGATATTTCTTTTAAAAGCACCTCTTTATTACAGGTAAATCTCATTTTTTAATCTCCTTAATTAATATTAAATTTTATATATAAATAATAACAGTAATAATAAGCCGGCTTAAATGTGTAAAACCCGCCTAATTCATTATCTGTATTAAACTTACAACTGCAATAACCTACTAACAATTATGCAACTTTTTCCACACTTTCCACAAGCTGTAACTTATTAACAACATAATAACACCTTTTTCAGTTTTTTGCACTAAATTCTTTAATAGAACGTATAATAGTTTCTATTGTCAATTCCAAAGTAGGATCTGTTAGGAGTTTTTCCTTGATTTTCTGGATAGAATACATGACAGTTGTATGATCTTTACCTCCAAAATCCTGTCCAATCTCTGTAGTTGAATATTCCGTCATTTCCTTGCCGATATACATGGCAAGCTGACGCGCAAAAACGATATTTTGAGTCCTTTTTCTGCCCTTTAAATCATTTGGGGTAAGACTAAAATATTCGGCAGTTACCCTGATTATTTTGTCCATAGACAGATTCGCCTGTCTTGGAGCATTAAATATGTTTTTTAACTGCTGTTGGGCAATTTCCAGGGTTATAGGTTTTTTCATAAGTACGGTAAAAGCTATCAGGGTATTTAATGCAAACTTTAAATCACGGATATTTGATGAAACATTACTGCTTATAAGGTCTATTACTTCGAAAGGAATATCAGCATTTTTACTTTCCGCTTCTTTTTTTAAAATTGCGCAGCGTTCTTCGTATCTTGGAAACTGCAGGTCTACGATTAAACCAAGCCCAAACCGGGATATAATTCTTTCTGAAAAAGTTTTTAACTCCGATACCGGCCTGTCGCAGGTAAAAACCAATTGCTTTTTTGAGTCAAATAAAGCGTTAAAAGTATGAAAAAGTTCTTCCTGAATTTTATCTTTATTTTGAAAAAATTGAATATCGTCAATTAAAAGGACGTCTGTATATCGAAATTTATTTTTAAAATAATTAGGTTTGTTATCCTGGATTGCCTGAACAAATTCATTTAAAAAGTTTTCGGAAGTTGTGTAAATTACCTTGTTGTCAGAATTTTCGTGAACATAATTTCCGATTGCCTGCATCAGGTGAGTTTTCCCCAGCCCTACACCGCCGAAAATCAAAAGCGGGTTATAGGTTTTACCCGGGTTCCTGCTGACGGCGATTGCTGCATTTCCCGCCATGCCGTTTGTTTCTCCAATTACATAATTTTCGAATGTAAAATTCTCCTGCAATTGAGAGTGTCTGTCTCTTTTTTCTTTTGGCTTTGGCGCTTTTTCTGCAGGAGGATTTTCTGCCGTTGATGTTTTTACAGGCTGCGTTTCCTTTTTTTGCGGCCCTTGTTTTATTATTTCATGCTCAAGATTGATTTCTTCGCCGGATATCGACTTTAATATCGTAATAATGGCACATTGATAGCTGGAGATCACCTTATCCCGGTGAAATTTTGAGGGGACTCCTACAACGATGCTGTTATTGCCAGCACGCAGGTATTTCAAATCTGAAAACCAGCCGCTGAATTCCTCCTCCCCAAGGTCATTCCGCAGTTGGATCAGGGTTTCTTTCCAAAAACCCTCATAATCCAATTCAGCCATTTCTAAACCCTTTTACAATAAAAAGAAATATTCTACAAAACCGGAGTTTTGCCAGCCATTTTCTTTATAATTTTAACAAGTTTTCCACAATTAAAAGAACAAAAATATTTGCTTTCCAGCCAAAATTTGTATGAAATTTTATAACTTCACTTAATACCTGATACGTTATAATTATGCTAAGTTCTTATTATATAAGGAATTAGCTCAGGTTTAATGTTGACGCTCAGAAAGCTTAATCGACCCCTTTTTATTTGTTGTAATTTGTCTGATTTTTCCCGAAATTATCCACAGGTTTTGCACAAAAAACCCAAAAGGACGATACAGAACGTAACGGACAGAAAATAATTATATACATCTTTTTATTCTTTATGCAATAGGGTTTTTCCTTTTTTTGCAAAAAAAAAGATGAGGGCGGGGTTTTGCTGCTACAGCTAGTTATGCCTTGAAAACAGTCTCAATATGTTAAATAATATACTAACATAGAAAATATTAACCCAGTTAAGGAAGGAATCTATCAAAATGGGGCGAACAGAATGAAAAAATATTTGCAGCCCCCCCCCGACATATGTATAGTAGTTTTGTTAATTGCTCTTACCCTCATCGTTGCACTGTCAGCTTGCTCTGGAAACCAGAATACTCAAAATGACAATATCATGTTTACTTCGTTTCGTGATATTCCCGGTGTTACCGAAGAACATATAAAAGCCATATATGAACTTCGTGAAAAATACGGCTTTTTTACATACGGCGTACTGGCAGCCACCGAAGCTTTTTATAACGATAACGGCGTTATAAGGGGATTTACCGCTCTCTTTTGTGAATGGCTTACTGAAATTTTTGAAATAGAATTCATTCCGACTCTTTATGAATGGGGTGATTTATTTCCTAATATGAAACCTGATTTTTCAGGAGAA
>Ga0123356_10000911_pt1 | contig 32742 bp, 31 predicted proteins | sample TergutEmb28metaG_2_FD_92546 | JGI IMG/M metagenome (GOLD analysis project Ga0123356, IMG submission 92546) | Embiratermes neotenicus P3 segment gut microbial communities from Petit-Saut dam, French Guiana - Emb289 P3 | ecosystem: Host-associated > Arthropoda: Insects > Digestive system > Gut ...
GCACGTTTTTCATGGGGGTAATTATGGGGGTAACTATATTTAAGATTTGTGTTCTAATGTTCAAACGGAGGCAGTATTGGGTGTTACTTAGTTTTTATGGGGGTAAAAATGCAGAGTTACGGTAAATAATTCCCGTTATTTTTAAAAATGTCCAGAGCAGATAAAGTTTAGGGGCCATCATGAGTATAGAATTTCCAGAAGCATACATCATAGCACAACAGATGCATCGGGAATTAATTGGCAAGCAGGTTGCCGCCTGCATATTGTCAAACTGTACAAAACTCCAAAACTTAGGCTTTATCAACATGTATATTTCCGATTTTGAGCGGTTATGCAGAAAAACTGTTGAAGTTATTCTCTGCAGGGGTAATGTTATCCGAGTAAAGTTCTCTAGTGCGATGAATCTAATTTTGGCACCTGAATATGGTGGAATAATTCTTTTCAACAAAACAGATAGTCCCATCCCCGAAAAATTTCACCTAAAATTAAGCTTCACTGACCAAACAGCGGTAACAGTTACACTGACAGGTATGGGGGTTATCCATGCGCTCGCAGATGATGAACTCAGCCACAGTTACCTATTCAAAAGAGATTTTTCTCAAACGGCTTCGCCAATGGATACCGACTTCACTTTCGATAACTTCTCAAAGGCGCTTTTGGATAAAAACGTAAACCTCAAGACGGCGCTTGTAGGCAAGGATGCCGTTGTTGTAGGTTTAGGTAACAGCGCCTTTCAAGATGTTCTTTATCGTGCAGGTATCCACCCTAAACAGAAAGCCTCAGAACTCACCGAAGTCGAACGGCATAAACTCTATGACGCCATACGCCTTATGGTAGAACAGCGTCTTCAGCTGGGAGGTAAAACTCACTTTATTGATTTCTACGGTAGACACGGCGAATACGAGCCGGTTATGGGCCATAGTATGGCAAGCAAACTCTGCCGTGTATGCGGCACTGAGGTGGTGAAGCTGAGTTTAGGCGGCGGACACTGCTATATATGCCCAGACTGCCAGAAATAGCTGTTATTGCATAGATTAAACGGCGGGTATAAGCATTAAGTTTTTAAAAGGTCGACAAATAAATATTCTAAGTCCTAATCATGTGTTGGTGGTTGAATGGGAATTAAACTATCAAAATCCGATAAAGCTTTCATACAAAAACTCCCCGTTGGGCGTCTAGCGACAGCAACCGAGGACTGTGAACCCGTTGTGCGGCCGGTTTGGCCCGTCTTTGACGGTGTCTATTTCTACATAGCCTCTGACCCTGACACCCCTAAACTGGAGCATATAGAGGCTAACCCGCAAGTTTCCTTAGTTATTGATGACTACGACCGCGAAAACTGGTCTAACCTCAAAGGCATCCGTATCCAAGGCGAAGCCGAGATGCTTTGGAACGGCGAAGAATACCGATATGCTCATGATCTGCTTAAAGAAAAATTCCCCGAGTACCAAACAGAAGAAGGTGGATGGAAAGAAGGTGACTTGCCCATAATTAAAATTACTCCAACCAGCTTTTACCGCTGGACCCAGGGCAACTGGAAATAACCTCCCTATTATGGTGCTAATGTCCGCGTTAAAAGTCGGCTTTAATGCAACAAAAATAAACAAGGGTCGTATCAATATCCTTTCACCTCTCTATTCCCTTTCTTGTGGTAGCAACTAACCGATTGGCTTAAACAGCAAATAGTAGGTGCTTGATTGTCTTCTTTTTAACCACCGATAGATGGCTAAATATTCAATACTGTATAACCTGTTTATGAATATTAACGTACGCAATAACCATTATTAGTTGTTACAACACATTGTTGTTGTATTCTCAGCTTTGCAAAAGTTTTTAAGTCTATCTTCTTAACGGTTGCTATGGAAAACATCAATCCCATATTCATATTGCAACCTATACTTGTTATAATCTTTAGCAGTGCCATTATGGGTTATTGGTACAAAAAACGTCGTTTTCACAAAAGCATCTGGCTCTACACACTGATTGCATACGCCGGTGCCATTGCACTTAAGTATGCGGTGCAACTGCCAACTATCCATCTTGTACTGGATGCTGGTCCCACTGCATTAGGTATCTACTATGGGGTACAAACGGTGGTTTTTGAAGTGGGATTGGCTTATGCGTTGGCATATTTTGCGGTTAAACGTGGTAAACTTGATCATCGTGATAGTGAAGCATATGGCTCAGGTTTAGCCTTTTGGGAAAACGTAGGTTTCCTGAGTGTTTTCTCACTTATCAACTTGGTTGCTTATTACTTTCTCATATCCGGAGGGGGATCACTTGCACAGTTAATCTATGATCAACTCGTTGAATACGCGCCCGCAATGTTCTCATCTAATTCTCAGGCACTGAGCCTTGTCGCGCTTGGTACAGTGGAGCGGTTATCCTCAGCTATGTTTCACATTGCATGGGGGTATCTATGCGTTATGGCAGTTGTATATCGCAAGAAAAAGTTGCTTCTTATAGCGTTGCCCATGGGTTTTATTGATTTCCTTGTTCCATTCGCTGGAGATTCGATGTTGCTGTTTGAAGTTGTGCTTTTCATTTTAGCTTCAGCTTCGCTGTTTGTTGCTTGGTATGTAACAAAAGATTTGCGCAGAAAAACTCCTGATTCTCAGATATCCCCCACAGTTCTGACTATAGATGCTCAAAAAGAAAGCGGTTAAATCTTCATACACCGATTGCTTGAGTTACCGAACTTTCAGTTGGAAAAAGACTAAGTGTATGATGAATATGATGAATACTGGATACTTTTGTATGAAGCATCTGGTGTTTTTCGGGGTTTTTTAGCGGCTATACACCAACCGCAGATCAATATAAAAAACCTTATAAATTAAAAATACCTAGCGCTATGTAATTGGAGGTTTATGGGTGTCACTTGAATCCGGAAAAAAATTATGTTTTATATCTAGCTTGATCACAATTATTGCTCCCATTGCCGCAGTGATTGCCTGCATAGCTTTTTTCATACAACTTTTTAATTCTTTAGCCTTATCGCTCTCTTCAGATATGGTTTATACACCTAGTGGGTCAATTTTTCTATTCCAGACTATAGTGGTCGGTTCTGCGATTTTATCCATGGTTAGTCTTGTGCTTTTCATAGTGGGAATGTATTATTTATCCAAGTACTATGATACGCCCAAAATATTTAATAATATTCTCAAAGCCCTTCTCATAAACATAGTTGCAACTGTGATAATAGTTATTGTAACATTTATTTCAGGAAATGCTTGGGTCTCTTCTATTATAGAGCCAACTTACACCGGAACAGCATCAATTTCCAGTGGCGTTTACACCTTTTTAATATTCATGATATTGATTTTTTTGGCGGCTTATGCTATAGCGATTTTCTGTGCTATTCTCTACAAGCGGGCTTTTGATGCCTTAGCAGACAAATCCGGTGTAGGTGACTTTAAAACGGCGGGTTTACTGACCTTAATCGGTGCCATAATACCCATAGGTGTTCTCTCTTGGATAGGTTGGATTTTTGCCGCCATGGGTTACAATAAACTCAAATCGGTTCAACCTCAAACTGAGGCCTATCCGCCTCAACAGGATGTCCAAACAATAAAATATTGTTCCCATTGCGGTGTTGCGAACGTCAAAGATGCAAGCTATTGCTATGTGTGTGGGTGCCAAATACAGTAGCAAGCGGATTTTGGGCACCCGCTTGATTTATGGTTCGCAATAAATCTTATATCTGGGGAATGGTTCCATTTTAGTAGGTAATTTTTATGGCAGTCAAGGTAACACCCGATTATATTGATCTGTTAAACAAAGCGGTTGAACATGAACTAGGTGTCTCTGTCCAGTACATTCTTCAGCATGGAAAAATGGAGAAGCTGATCAAAAAACTTATTCCTGAAAATATATTGCTCGACAAAACTACCTATGATGCAGTCGGTAAATTCCTCCGTGAAATAGCTATCCAAGAAATGAAGCATGCTTCCGACATTATCGAACGTATTTATTATCTTGGCGGAAAAGCCGTTACAACTTCTGGTAAAGTCAACATCGGCAATAATATACGTGAATTTGCCCAGAACGGTGTTACAGCCGAGGAGGAGGCATTGATGCTCTACCGTCAAATCATCGAGGCCGCTGGAAAAATAGGCGACTGGCAGACAAGGACACTTTTTGAAAGAATCTATCGCGAAGAGGAAGATCATCTCTTCAAATTCCAAGAGTACGTAAAGTTTCAAGATGAACCCGATCAACCAAGTAAGGTGCCTATGCCCGAGTGGCGAAACATATACACAAACGACTACTTTACACTTCTCAACAAAGCGGTATCTGCCGAAATCACTGGTATCATTCAATATATTAATCAGCATGAAAAAATGAATTTTGTAGATCTAAGAGCAAAGAACACTGTGCTTGAAACTATAACGGAAACAAATGGTGCTGTGGTGGTTAGTAAGATTCTCAGAGGCGTATTTATGCAGGAGATGGATCACCTTGAAAAAATCAGCGAACGTATCTATCTCCTTGAGGGTGAAGCAGCAACCAATCCCAATCCCCTTCCTGTTGTGGGTGAAACCGTCCAGGACTTCTTGGTATTAGATCACAAACTTGAAAGCGATACCATCGTACTATACCGTAAAATCATCGCTAAAGCTCTCGAACTCGGTGACACAACGACGCGGCGTTTATTTGAAGACATAATCATTCAAGAAGAAGAGCACTTCTGGGTATTTGATGACTACCTAAAGTAGTCGCTTCTTTAGTTCTCTTATTTTTTAGCCTTTTTTTATTTTTATTTCCTACCGAATTTTAAGCCAAAATTATTGATAAAGGGCCTGTCAGCTGCTGTTTTTAAGCCTGCTGAGTTGGGTTTGTATTTATAGCCGACTTCTTTTTATGTATAGATTGTTGCGGTTTTTGTAGTAACCACTTTTGTTGGTGCTGTGTGGCTGTTATATACAGATATGACCTGTTCCAGAGGAAACCTTATGTATTATAGATAATTTACGTAGTTATCTTCAGTTAGATGATGCTAAAATTGCACTCAGAAAAACCAAATAAACCTTCAGCTAAGATATGTAAGGCTAAATCACAAATGCAGTTAGTGGATGCGCTTAGAGTCGAATGGAAATCCATGTGGCATGAGCAGTTTAACGATAAAATCCGCGCTGAGGGTGTATCAGTTGCTGATTATGAGCGTCTGAAAATCAGCCGAGGTACTGTACTGCATGCTACAAGAAGCTGTGAAACACCCGAATTCAAGGATATCTTGAAAGAGAATTTAGTTGATAATCCAGATCGCTATACGCAACCAAACAATGTGGAAGGCGGTTGGAAAAAATTTATAAAATCAAATATAGCCCCCGGAACATTTAAAACAAAACCGGCTATTGGCTGTTCTGTAGTCTCTAAACCTAGGGGTAACCAACCCAAGAAAGGCGGCCGCGGCTGGTTGCATGTATCTTAATTTCAGCGTTTAATCGTATTGTTTTTTTCCAATGTTGTGGTTACATATTATTAACTCATAAAAAAGTTAACGATGGTGTGATATGTAGGTCCGGCTTAATTGCTGTATCTAACCCGTTTCTGTCTGCACATGAGTTTGTGTGTTGTTCAGAGCTACACTGAGCTTCTAATCTAACCTCTTTGTTTTGAAGATATCTATGAGAAAAATGGTGGGATGGTAGTAAAAGAGGAAGATGGTGGGATGGTAGTAAAACTATCGCGTTAACATTTCCTGCGGTAGGCTCTTAACAAACTCTATGGTCATTGAGATCTGCACAGATGCAAATAGAGCTGACGATAAGGCAGGCCTGGCGGAAGGAACTTGGACAGGGAAAATTGGTTTTGTGCCATTTTCTTATAGTTCTTTCTGTGCTGGTTTGATTTTATTGTTTCGTGCATATCTATTGATAGTTGGAGTTTGAACTGGCATCTTAGGTGACCTTTTTAGAGAACTGTGGTGAGTACGTAGTTTGGACTCTGTTCTATCTTTTTAGTTAACTTTAAGCGTTTGCAAACTTGGGTTTGCAAGCTTGTCAAGTTGTCTTCGCTTCATGTGTAATTTCCTTTACTAACAACAAAGTTGCGTTCTCAAAAACAATTAAATAAACTTCTGGTGCTTGTGCTTGGTTGTTTAAACATCAATGGAGTAGGGATGTATATGGTTAGACGATCTGTGTTAGAACAGATATATAAAGAAATGATGAGTATTCGTGTGCGGCTAGATGATATCGAGAACAATTTTTCAAAGATTAATCCTCCACCCATGCCCATGACTGAATCTAATCTAATCAGTCTGCCGGATCATCTTCGGAAAACATATATGATTGTGATGTCAAAGGGTGAATGTGACGCTGTTCAGGTTTCCAATCTCACCGGTAGGTGTCGAGCTGTCGAGAGTAACTATCTAAATCAGCTGTCAAGAATGGGCTGGCTAAACAAACGTCGAATTTCTAAAGTTGTGTATTTCCGATCCTCTCATACGGTAAACTCTCCTCTACAAAATCTGAAAGCTAAACATGAAATAGTTAGTACTCGTAACGTCTGCTAAATTTTCTATGATACATCGATCATTTCAAAATTTAGCTGGCGGCTGTGGGTTTTAATGTTGTGGGTATGTTACATGGTGTTTTGCCCTAATAATGTTTTAAACTAGTCACAAGTTGTTGGCGTCTTTGGCATGCTTTTGTTCTTTGCTTTGTTACTGCATTAGGCTAAATTATGTAAATATTGTGCAAACTTGGTATGTTGCTGATGAATTAATGTGATGATACTTTGTCATATGTGGTGTGTAGTTTATATTAAAACTATCAAAAATTGTGTGAAATATTTTCTGAAATGAATTATTACTTTGAAAATATGTTCAAATGTGTGATATTGGTTTTTCCTTAACTTTGTAGTGTTGTGGACGCGCGCTAACATGGTGTAAGCATTGCTATCTTTTCTGGCAAACAAAAATCAGGTGGGCACATTTTAGGATAAGCTACCGATGAGTAACATGATTGTTGTGTGATCTTGGGTTTAGGGAGGTAACGATATCCATCGAATAATGACTCAGGGTGAACCTTGACATTCTATAGTTCGCTGTGCGAATAGACGGGATGGATGGGTTTTATTTTGATTTGTTGGTGCCCATACTAAAAATCCCTGGCTCTATTGGAATTTTACAGCCCTGTATAGCGTGTTGTTTGATGTTAAGCTACATGCATTCTATGGTATTATCTGCCCTAATTCTTCGAAATCTGCTTTCCCCTCAAAGTACTTGTGCAGTAAATTGGGTAAATCTTTTACAACAACACGGATCTGCTTCCAAGTGTTCCGGTCCCGGATGGTCACTGTTTCTTCGCTGAGCGTATCGTGATCGATGGTTATGCCTATGGGTATGCCTGCTTCATCTGCGCGTGCATAGCGTCTGCCGATGCTACCTGCCTCATCAAAGTCTGTCATGAAGCCCTCACAGGAGAGCACTCTTTGGATTTCTTTAGCTTTGGTGTCTAGGCCGTCTTTGCTCATCAAGGGGTAAACGCCGATTTGTATGGGTGCAATGCTTCTTGGGAATTTGAGTACTATTCGGTCATCGTTTAAGCTGTAAGCATACTCCAGTGCAACGTAGAAGAGACGATCGCAACCAAAACTGGGTTCGACCACATGAGGAACAAAACGTTTGCCGCGTACAGTTGTTTTCTGTTTGCATACGTCGACTTGTTCTTTGAAGATCTGATAGCCTTCAACAATGATACTCCCCGTCTTCGCCAGAGCATCAGCAACCTGTTGTGCAGGTACTTTAGTGAGCGCCGCGGCAACTTTGCCTGCTTCGTCTTTGTAAACAGGCCCTAATTTGGACATAATAGGCTTCACGATGAGTGCTTCGGTTTCGACAGGGTTCGCATATTCTTTATAAACAGTCATGTCGGCACCACTTGCCTTCATATGACAGGTTAAGTCATAATCTGTCCGGTAGGCATGTCCTGACACTTCGACCCAGCCCCAGCGATTAACCAGCACCTCTTGATCGAAGCTTTGGCTACTATAGTGCGCTTTTTCCCAAGTTAGTTTCTCAATGAATCGTTGGTTATCTGAGGGCACGCCCAACTCGATTAGGAGCAGTTTTGCCTGCGCCATGAAGTAGGCTTGCCACTCACTTCGGATAATGCCCTTATCGAGTGCTTCACGCACAGTAAAGTTGGTTATATCCTCGCAGTCTTTTAGGCGGGTATCACCGAGTAGTATTGGGAGAACCTCATTTTCAACCTCGCCTATACGGTCGCATGTGGGTTCTTCTGGGTCAAAGAAGAATTCCAAATCGGCAATCGTAAATTCCCGAAGCCGAATTAAGCCTTGACGTGGCGAAATCTCGTTACGGAGTGCTTTACCGATGTTTATACATCCAAACGGCAAGCGTTCTCGGGCAACATTATAGAGGCGATTGAATTCAACAAATATATTTTGTGCTGCTTCAGGTCGACCATAACCCACTGAACCAGCATATGGACCGATGGTCGTTTCAAACATTGTTAAGTATCGAGTGGGTTCGCCGAATGCGCCTTTGCAATCCGGACAGATTATGTTGTGACGTTGTAACTCGACTTTAACTTCCTCAAGACTCATTTTTTCTGCTTCAGCACTGCTGATACCTTTTTCTTCGAGGAGGTGATCAGCGCGGAAACGTGTGTGACAATTCTGACATTCCACCATTGGCTCCTTAAAGTGTGCTACGTGCCCTGAAGCCTCAAAAATTTTGCCAGGCACTATAACAGACGATTCTATTTCGTAAATACCGATTTTTTTTACCATAACTTCACGGAGTTTGGTTTCAATGTTTTGTTTTAATCGGGCACCCAGTGGTCCGTAAGTGACAAAACCGCCGCTTCCACCGTAGATTTCAAAACTGCTCCAGAAGAAGCCTCTGCGTTTTGCTAGCTCGTTGACTGCAACAAATGTGTCATCTCCCACTCTATTGCATTTAGCGTCACTACTCAATTAGGATTACCTGCTTCAACCCTTTAGGAAGCACTAAGAATTAAAATGTTACCCTTGTCCTACGGTATCATGCTGTGAAAAAAGGAACTAATGACAAACGTATATGCATATATCCCCTGAGAAATATGGGCTTAAGAAAATAAAGGATAAAACCCATAGGAGTAAAAAAATGCCACGTTCCGGATAGAAAAAGAGCCGGAGCGTTCAGATGTAGTTGGTTTTTATCAGGAAAAATATTTAGGGATAGAACCGTCGGGTTGTTCTGGGGAACGGGATGGCATCGATGATGTTGTCGAGGTCTAGCATCCATACTAGTAGTCGCTCCAAGCCCATACCGAAACCTACGTGTGGTACTGTACCGTACCGTCTTAAATCCAAGTACCACTCGTAATCTTCGGGTTTTAGTCCCTGTTCTTTCATGCGTTCGATGAGGATATCTTTGTTGTCTTCTCTTGCGCCGCCTGTGCTTATTTCGCCTATGCGCGGCACCATCATATCCACAGACATTGCTATTTCTGGGTGGTCTTTGTAAGTTTTACAGTAGAAGGCTTTGATTGCTGTGGGGTAATCGTAGACAAAGAATGGTTTACCGAAGTCTTCTGCGAGTACTTTTTCATCTTCATAGCCCAAGTCGCTACCCCAGTCGAGCTGAGAATTTTTGGGTTTGAGTCGTGCTATGGCTTCTTTGTAGGTGATACGTGGAAACGGTGCTTTGACAGCTTTGAGTTTTTCGATGTCTGCACCGAGTTCTTTGAATTCTTTCACACACTTATCGGCGATGGTCTGGCAGATGTGGGTCATCAAATCTTCCTCGAACTTCATGAGGTCCTCCATATCGGCAAAAGCCCATTCACCTTCCATGTGCCAGTATTCAGTGAGGTGACGGATTGTGCGGCTTTTTTCAGCGCGGAATGAAGGGGCGATGCAGTAGACGTTTTCAAGAGAGTACATCAGAATTTCCAAGTAGAGTTGACTGCTCTGGGTTAAGTAGAGTTGCTGATCGAAATATTTCAAACCGAAGAGAGTGGAACCGCCTTCCACAGCCGCTGAGATGAACATGGGTGGGGAAACTTCGGTGTATTTTTGTTTGTTAAAGTATTCCCGGGCGGCTTGCATGGTTTCTGCGCGGACTTTCATGACTAAGTTCATTTTACGGCTTCGAAGCCAAAGGTGTCTCATGTCACGGATGAATTCTTCACTTTTATCTTTGCTGATTGGGAAGGTTTCGGCTAATCCGATGATTGTGAGGTGTGTTGCACCGATTTCAAAGCCTCCGGGGGCGCGTGTATCGATTTTAACGTTGCCTTCTAGTGTGAGGCTGGATTCGATAGTGAGTTTTTGGGCCTCACTCCAGTTTGGGTTATCTTTTTTAATGGTTGATTGAAGTACCCCTGTGGAGTCTCGGATTAAGATGAATATGAGTTCTTTGCCTTCACGTTTGCGGTAGACCCAACCGCGTATGGTAACTTTTTGGTCGGTGCATTTGCCCTCTAAGATTTGATTGATCTTCACCAGTGTCATGTGTATCAACTTTGCAGGTATATCAGGTCTTGTAACCTAAATGCCTATCGATTTAGGGCTTTCATTTTGGTGCCCTTGTAGGTCATGTATCCAGTTCGAGTCGGTAGGTGCTGAAAAAGCAATATATGGAAAAACCACTTAGAATAGCACAAGGCAATCTGGACATGAACCAATCCTCATTTCGGCACCGCGTAACGAGTTACATAGTAGCTCGCAGGCTATCCTTAGGTTTACTTTTAGCTGCCTATGGTGTTTTCTATCTTTCAGCAGTAATCACAGGCGGCTGGACTCCTGTTGATTGGGGTAAAAACACCTTTGCGATAGCGCCTTTTGCTGTTCAAGCCCTCATATCACACAATGCAATCAGTCCTATCTTTTTTGCTACAAGTCTTCCTGCACTGTTGGTAGGTGCTATTCTGCTATGTAAAGACAGTATAGGTGGTCTGCGTAGTCTGACCTCTGAGAGTCAGTATGTAGCCATACTTTTGACGATTTTTGGGTTTGTTTATGTTGTTGTAGGGGCTTGGCCGCTTCAGAACAGAGTTGATTTTCCTTGGGAGTGGCAGAAGCAGATTATCGATTATGGCTTGTTTTTTGCTTGGATGCTTTATGCGCTGAGCCTTGTTGTGCTTACCATTGGGGTTATTTCGCTCTATGTGCACAGCAGAGATTATCGTCGGCGGCATCCAGAGGTTATGTTTGACTGATTGAATTGCACTTTTGTTTGTAGTTGTCTACGCAAAAGGGTTGTAAACATAAAATCAGCCAACCCATAAAATGACGCAACGGCTGTTTAGAGCATTTTTATTTTTTGTTTTTTCAGTTTTCAGACCATTTTTTGTTGATTTGTTCATTTTATCTATTAAACCGTGAATTAGCTCAAGCCTAAATAATATGTCATACTGTATGTTGAATGTAGGCAGGAACAAGAGTAACTTGGCTAAGCTCTGGCACAGCAAAACAGTAGATGAAACAGTTGATGAATTAAAAGCAAGTATCAATGGGTTAACTTCACAAGAAATACAGCATCGCTTGATTACATATGGATCAAATGAACTTAAAAAAGAAAAAGGTAAATCGCCTCTTAAGATCCTGCTTGAACAATTCACTGACATACTTATGCTTATTCTGCTTTTTGCTGTGGTGCTTTCCATGGGGGTTGGCATCTATCAGGGCTCAATGGATGAAATGATAGATGCAACAATTATCCTCACAATAGTCATCGCCAGCGCAACCTTGGGTTTCACTCAAGAGTACCGTAGTGAAAAAGCGATGGAAGCCCTCAAAAAAATGACTGCACCAACCGCTAGTGTGTTACGTGAGGGCAAAGAAGTTCGAATTCCTGCAACTGAACTGGTGCCAGGTGACATCATTCTACTCTATGCTGGCGATAAAGTCCCAGCCGACGGCAGACTCATAGAAGAGTTCACCCTAAAAACTGATGAAGCATCCCTCACTGGCGAATCAACCCCTATGCAGAAATCAACTGAAGCATTGCCTGAGCAGACACAGCTAAACGACCGAAAAAATATGGTTTTCACTGGAACTGTCGTCGTCTATGGAAGGGGTAAAGCAATTGTAACCAGCACAGGAATGAGTACTGAATTTGGTAAAATCGCTGGGATGGTTCAAACGGCCCCTCAAGAGCAGACGCCACTTGAGAAACATTTAGCCGGCGTAGGTAAAACAATAGGTATCCTAGCTTTAACCGTTGCGATAAGCACGGGTATTATCGGCATAATCGTTGAGAAACGGCCCGTCTTTGACATGGTTTTGTGGGCCATAAGCTTAGCAGTTGCCGCTGTTCCAGAAGCCCTGCCCGCCATCGTCACTGGTGCATTAGCAATCGGTATGTACCGCATGACTAAATCCAATACCCTCATCAAGCGGTTGCCGGCAGTGGAGACGTTGGGTAGCACCAGCGTAATCTGTAGCGACAAAACAGGTACTATGACCAAAGGGGAAATGACTGTTCGCAATATCTATGTTAATGAACAATCCATCAAAGTTACCTGTATCGGCTATACCCCCGAAGGCGAATTTCAAGTTAGCGACCAAAAAATCGAACCTAAAGACGACATAAAATCGCTTCTCGAAATTGCTGTGCTCTGCAACGACTCCGAGCTCGAACAGAACAACCAAACGGGCAAATGGACAGTTAAAGGTGACCCTACTGAAGGCGCATTGATTGTTGCCGCCGCAAAAGCAAACATACGAAAAAAAACCCTTGACACAGAGCAACCACGCATAAACGAAGTACCCTTTTCCTCTGAACGCAAACGCATGACAACCATCCACACCAAAGAAGACACACAAATGGCCTACATGAAAGGCGCCCCAGAAATGGTCATGGACTGTTGTAGCCAAATCCTGATCAACGGAAAAATAGAACCCTTCACCAAAGAAAACCACACCAAATACTTCAAAGTAACTGAAAATCTATCCCAACAGGCATTACGTAATCTTGCATTTGCCTACAAAAAACTCCCAACTGATACAGTATTCATAGAGGATATGGAAAAGGACTTTGTGTTTGTAGGCATCATAAGCATGATTGACCCGTCACGACCAGAAGTCAAAGAGGCCATAGCCGTCTGCAAGAAAGCAGGCATACATGTAGTCATGATTACAGGAGACCACAAACTCACCGCTATGGCAGTGGGTAAAGAACTCAAACTCTTAGACGAAAACGCAACGGACAACCAAGTACTAACCGGTCAGGAACTTGAAAAAATAACAGATGAACAACTCGCAGACATCGTAGAGAGAGTAGTGATTTATGCCCGTACCTCGCCCGAAGATAAGCTACGCATCGTCAAGGCTTGGAAACAAAAAGATCATGTTGTCGCGATGACAGGCGACGGAGTCAACGATGCTCCAGCACTCAAGGTGAGTGACATAGGTATTGCTATGGGCATCAGCGGTACAGAAGTCTCCAAAGAAGCCGCCGACATGGTACTTGCTGATGACAACTTTGCAAGTATCGTCAAAGCTGTACGGGAAGGCAGAGAAATCTTTGAGAACATAAAAAAATACCTCACATATCTGTTGCAATGTAACGTTATGGAAATCATCGTCATGTTCGTAGCCATCATTGCAGTGCCCTACCTTGCAGGTATATTCAATCCTGGACTAAGCGCTACCACTACGGGCAGAGAAACCATAAACAGTGCCGCAATTGCTCTCACAGCAGTCCAATTGCTATGGATGAACCTTGTTACAGACAGCTTACCAGCAATCGCTTTAGGCGTTGACCCCGGAGACCCTGACTTAATGGAACGCAAACCGCGCAAATCAACAGAGAGTATCTTTAGTAAAGAGGTCAAAATCTACCTCACCGCAATGCCATTGCTTATGTCCGCGTTGTTGCTAACAGCATACTTCCTGCACACACCATGGCTAAACGAGATATCGCTGATTGAAGCCCGAACTCAGCTATTAACCGCCATGATAGTTATGGAACTGGTTATAGCGCTCTCTATGAGATCACTGAAGTATCCCGTGTTAAAGGTTGGCATCTTTAAAAACAAGTACCTCTGGTATGCGATACTGGGCTCCTTTGCACTGCAACTAATAATTCTATACGTACCTGGTCTACAGTCAATATTTGCTGTAAACACGCCAGTGTTAATCGACTGGGGTATAGCGGCACTGTTTGGAGCTATAGTATTTTCAACCTTAGAAATCGGTAAATGGATCACAAGCCGCCCAAAAAAACCAACAGGAAAAGTGTCGACCTAAGAAAATCAACCCGCTCTATTTAGGGCCACATCTTTTATGTTTTTTTCTATATCGCCGCGGAAGGTGTTTAAACGGGAAGCAACAACTACGCACCTTGTGAGAAAAAAATGCACATATTACAGGTTTATACCCATGCTCCAGAGAGTTGTCCAATAGGTAACCCAAAAAACCTGCAGATAACTATGGATTGGCTAAAAAGAGTGGACATGTTAGCAGCTAAACATAATATTAAGGTTATAGGTATATGGATTGACCGTTGGGGTCATCAAGCGTGGGCAGTTTATGATACACCTAATATGGAGGCGTTTGAGGCTTTCGAGCAGGAGCCAGAACACCTCAAAAGAGTTTCTTTCACTGATACCCAAACCAAAATCGTGACTACCTGTATGGAAACAATTTCATTTTTTGAGAGAATACAAAAAGAACACTAATTAAAAAACTAGATAAGACCTGTTTATCGATCCTTTTCTATTATATGTCTATCATCTAAGATTATCCTATCCAAAAGTAGGAACACCAAGACAACTAAATTTGTCTACATATGCTATTATGATAGGGCAATCAAAGAGGTGCCGAGGAAAAGCATAAATAGTTATTAAGTTAAAGCGGACAGCGAAAGACAATGATCACTAAACTGGCTAACCCTGCCCCCCTTGGACTTTTAGGCTTTGGTCTAACCACAGTTCTGCTCAATCTGCATAATGCAGGTTTGTTTCCGTTGGACACTATGATTTTTGCAATGGGTTTGGCTTATGGCGGCTTAGCACAGGTTATCGTGGGCGTCATGGAATACAAGAAAGGTAACACCTTTGGCACCGTCGCCTTCAGTTCCTATGGTCTATTTTGGTGGTCTCTTGTCGGTCTATTGCTTCTGCCCAAATTAACCATATTTGAGGGGCTCAGTGCACCCACAGAAACCGCCATGGCGGCCTACTTTTTGATGTGGGCAGTGTTCACTTTTGCGATGTTTTTTGGTACTCTAAAAGCGAATCGTGCATTGCAGTTCGTGTTCGCAAGCCTGTTTGTTCTGTTTTTCCTTTTGACTGTAAGGGAGCTTATGGGAAATCCCGTATGGTTTAGCACAATCACCGGTATTGAAGGCGTCATCTGTGGCGCTAGTGCCATCTATCTTGGCGTTGCAGAAGTGTTAAATGAGATACATCAAAAAACCGTTCTGCCCATCTGTCCATCGACATAAATTATTTTCTCTAATTTTGTTGTTTTGCTTTTTGGTTTAGTTCACTGATATAAATATCATAAACGTATATGTTTTTATTTCGATGAAAACGATGTAATGATGATTTAAACACAAAAATGTTGGTATTATTTGCAAAATATTTGTTTAAAAATTATGTTGAATTTGTCATAAAACAATTCCGGTGTAATGTACATTTTTTCCCGCATTCTAAAAGAGGCTCATATTCGCCTTTGTCAGTTGTTGTCACAATTCTATCACAAATCATTAAAGAAGATGGTCATACGTTTTCTATTTCACGGGATTATAATGGCAGATATTCCAGAAAATCAAAAAGGTTTAATCAACGTCCCATTCGAGCGGGGCTTCCACTTCTGCACTCACGGAGGCCGATATACAGGAATATCAGCGACAAGTCTTGCGGATCTAGCGGAGAAGCTCAAAACGATAGATAAAAACGCAATTTCGTTTCATCTTGTGCGGAATGATTTTCAGAAATGGGCAACTGACGTTCTTTTCGATGAGGAATTAGCGTGGAAAATTGACAAATTAAACGTGGATGACACTGATGCAAGAGACAAACTAGTAGAAATTGTGATGGCCCATATGAATTTTTAATCTCAATATAACTGCTATAATCCAGCTTTAACGCCATTTTCCTAGATTACCTCTGTTGTTATTCATCGCATAGAAAATACTGCGTCTATGCACCCCTTATTGGTCCTACTAAAATCGGGGTATGATTCTGTTTTAACATCATATCTCAAGGATCTCAGCCAAATCATATCGGCGAATATTGAAACGTATGATGCAATTGAGCCCTCAGATGCAATATATTCGTGACTGAATAATTATAGAAATATTTGATAGTGTGATATATTAACTGCATAAGTAACAATACTATGTTTCAAATATTTATAACACAGACCTCATACTTTAATCCAACACTATTCGGACATAATAACTGAAGTGCGATAGATGGAAAAATTCCGCTTGTCAATCCTAAACACGCAACCGCCACACCTTTACTTTGGCGGTGTTGAACGACGCATAATGGAGACAACTAAGCGGTTGCAAGGCCAAATAAATAGCGTGGTTTACTGTGGAACAAAAGCCGGCTTCAAAACAGCTACTACCGTCAATGGGGCAATAATCATTCCCTGTAACTCAACAGACATTGTTTTTCCACTGGATAATTGGTACTTTAATCGAAGTCTCATAAAAACTTCAAGCATAGATGCCGATGTTTTTGAGGCTCATGCTGTAAGCGGATATGGGTTTCCAAGAAAGATTCGACAAAGGGGCACCAAGAAGCCTTTCATTCACACAATTCATGGTGTTCTTGCAGATGAGTATGAGCAGGCAAAGCTGAATGGTTATCAAACGTTTAGTGGCAGAGTGGCGAACAATTTTATGCTACATCTTGCAAGGCTGGAAAAACAGATGGCTCAAGATGCAGATTTAATCGTGACTATAAGTGGTTATTCACTTGAGAAAATTCAGCACCATTACGGTATAGATACAGGCAAAGTCAGGATTGTGCCAAACGGGGTGGACATTGGAAGATTCAAACCAGCAAATGCTGATGCGGCTAAACAACAGTTTGGGTTAGGTACTGAGCAATGTGTGCTCTTTGTGGGTAGCTTAATTCCCCGTAAGGGACTACCGTTTTTGGTTGAAACAGCAAAAAGAGTGATTGCCAAGCGCGCGGATATCAAATTCCTGATTGCAGGTGATGGTCCACTTCGGAGAAACCTCCACGAAACTATTAAATCCGCAGGTTTGACAGCTAATTTTTTGTTTTTAGGCCAGGTCAAAGATGAGGTTCTTCCCTTGCTCTATAACTGTGCAGATGTGTTTATCTTGCCCTCTGTTCAAGAGGGTCAGGGCATAGTTTTGCTTGAGGCCCAGTCGTCAGGTAAACCTGTGGTTGCTTTTGATATTGGTGGTGTTAATGAAGCTGTTCGCAACGGGGAAACAGGGTTACTTGTGGATCGGGGTGACGTTGATGGCTTCGCAGAGGCAGTACTAAAGCTTATAGGCGATGGCGTTTTGCGTGAAAGGATGGGGTTAAATGGGCGTCGAGTTGTTTCCGAAAACTATACATGGGAACTATGTGCACAGAAAATGTTTAAAGTATACCGTGAAAGTTTAGGTGTTTGAGATGTTGACTGATTTTACGAGTTGTTCAAAATCGCGATCACTCATCCATTCTGTGCGAAGGTAGCGCCGGATGCGTTCTTCACTAAAGCCCAGTCTGCGGGCTTCTTTTGTACAATAACGATAGGCTTCAATCTCAGTGGGGCGGTTCACGTATGCATAACGTGGGTCAAAGAGTTCTTTGCCTTCCATAAACTGCTTTACATGACAAAGTTCATGGATTAGATCAAGGTAGATTTCGGTTCGGTTACCACTGTTTAGGTAGCTTCTGCTTATAACTATGTGCCCATCGTTGCCATCTACATACATATAACCGTTTAGCCAGCTTAACTCCACCGTTAGTTTACTAAGTACCTCAGTGGTTTTGTTACCGAATATTCCTCGCGCTGCAGGTATCTTATCGAAGTCTTTGAAGTATTCAAGAAACATTTTCTTTTGATTACCTATGCTCAGCGGATTCACTGGCAGATAATTGAATATACGCATTATACGAAATAGGTAGTAGTCTATGCCTGGCAAAATACCGCTCCTGTTATTTGAAGGCTGAGAGATATTCAAGTTTTAAGCCCCTGTGAACCAAATCGGAGATGTTTTCCACGCTACCTATGCTGGCATCGATGTTGTGGTGGATAGGGTGGCTCCAGAGGGCGTCGGGGGCTAGGTTGAATTGTAGCGGTACCTGCATGTTAAGAGAATATTTTTGGTTTAAGTTTTTAATAAAGCGGTTTGCATAACAGGCGTTTCGTGCGTTAGCGTAGCTTTGTAACAATTGAGACGAACCGACTGCACCAACTCCATGCCAAATTGCGGCATCCTCAGGGGAGGCTAGTGAGTAGAGGAAAAATTGTGGCGACGAGGGCATCTCGGCAAAGCTGTAATCAACAAACTTTTCTCCAGCTATACTAAACTTGTCATCGCATACGGCTACAGATATGTCTTGGGGATCTATGTCGTTTGGGTAGAGTTGGGTTGTCTTGTATGTGACGGTGGCGTCATTAAAGTTGCCGTTTTCGAAATGTAGCTTGCCTCGTGCGGCACGTTTGGAGCCATAACCCTTCTTAGAGTGGGGTATAGTTAAAAGTGTGGTGCGTTTATTCATGCTTCGCCCCATACACTTGTAGGCCTCTTCCACTGCAGAGTAGTCCTGATTACTTTCACTTATTATGTAGTGGAGTGATCCGTTTTTTTCTTCTGCCTTTAGCGTGGAGAGGGGCATGCGTAAGCTGTACAGCGAGAGATCCATGTCGAAAAGTTTGGAAAGTTCTGATAATTGATGGTATTTGATTGAATCTACAAAATCAATGTATGCGTCGTTGTTTGAATTGAGCGTCTTAGCGATTAATTCTGTCTCTTTTTTTGAAATCAACGAGCCGTTATATTTTTTGGTGTAGGTCTCATCAATTTTTAATCCATCAGTTGTGGCATTTGCGGCGGGAATCGCGCTTTGTCCACTGTCTATAATTGATTGTTTGAGCGGATTCATAGAGTAGCGGTCGAGTTCGACATCGTCGGTATTTAGTAGAAAAGGCACGATATATCCCTCTGGAGGCTTTCTGAGTGCTTCCAAGAGCGCTGATGTATCATCCTGAGTAGGTGTGTGTAGTCCATGCTCAAAGTAGTAGTTAGCGCAGGCGGCAAGCAGGCGGGTTCCGATGATTCCTTGAACTTCTTCAACTGTGAGCTGTGGATTAGCGTATTCGACAGATCCACGAATGTAGAAGTGTTCAGTCTCAAATGGCACCGACACCTTTTTGTCGTTAACATATTGAAATAGTGTAACTTTACGCTTTAGGTTCTGTCCTTTCACAGTCAAAGCACCTTCAACAAGTGCTTTCACTGTTGAGAAAGATGAAGCCAAAAAAGCTTCAAGCAAAAATTTGCAGTGCGCTTCCATAAATTATCCTCTTTCTAATGATTCAGTCAGGTATATACAATTTTTTGTGCTTGATTTCCCTAAAAACATTCTTGAAACAAAAAAAACTTCATTAAAGCCAGTTTCAAGAAATATACTAGAGATAACGGTGTCTTTTTTTGGGATTACTGTGTAGACACATTTTGCGGCTAGTTCGGTTAATATTGATTTAACAAGAGCGATTGCGATATCGCTTCGGTGTTGCTGGCAGATTAAGGGTCCAAGCCATGCGGCCTTTTCGTAAACTGTAGCCGTTGCGTACCCTAAAATTTCGCCGCCTTCGGATACATAGCAACTTGTGTTGTTTTTGTCAAGGATTATGGATTCAAGCAGTTTTTTCCGGGTGCCGCCAAAAAAGTGCGTATCAAATTTTAATATGGCCGGTAATTCAGATTTACCTATACGCGGCAGAGTTTTTGCGGTGACTTTGGGAAGGTTTTGAGTGTGGAGGACAGAGAAATCTATGTCATGCCTAAAGCCTAATTCGCTGTAGAAACGCAAAAGATGGGGGTACGCATAGAGGCCCACTGTTTCTACGCCTTTATTGTGCATATAGTTTATTGCGTGAGTGATAAGCTTGCTCCCGGCGCCCCTTTTACGGTATTCTTCTTTAACGATGAGGTTACCAAACCAGCCGACTTTACCATAACTAATGCATGTTGCTATACCTACACGTTTGGTGTCATCAAGCAAAAGAAAACAGCCATTGGGTTCTAATGAAGACATAAATTCGAAATCTTCGGTAGCCATATTCCACTCCATAGTGTTAGCTATTTCAACGGCGAAAGCATAATCGGGTTCAGAGAGCACTTTAATATTAAACATACAGCATAGTTTGTAGCCGCTTCCGGCAATTAAGCCTGTTGTCAAGGGGTTATTAGCATCTTTTTGGATTGTGTATATAGCCAACAACAAAGTGTTTTATTTTCCAGTTCCCAAACGGTATTGTTTTTGGTATCTGTTCTCAAATTAGGCTCAGGTAGGAGACGAATTTAGGTGTTTTTTGGGAGAAAAATCAGAAAGCGTGTTTTTGTTCTATCAGCAATCTGGATTATGCTGTTGATATTAGTGTTATCGGCCATGTCACTACTTGAAGAAACGTTAACTAATCATCCGGATAGAAACACACTTTCAAGTTTAGGCTGGGCAGGATACATCGTTTCAAGCAATTATGACCAGCAATGTGAAATCACAAGCGTCAGCGCGTCATGGACCGTGCCACAGGTTAACACTACCTCAGGAGACGGTTATTCTTCAGCTTGGGTGGGTATCGGTGGACAGATTGATAAAACCTTGATTCAGATTGGAACAGAACACAATGTTCATCGGGGGGAGGAGATGTATAATGTATGGTATGAGATGCTTCCCGATTATGCCATTCGAGTCGAGAATTTCACCTTGTCTCCTGGCGTTAGAGTAAGCGCATCTATAACGCTCATAGATCCAGAAACCAACGAATGGAATATGCAGATAATTGATCTAACTAACGATAAAACCTTTGACCAAAACTTTGTCTACAACTCGACCCGTTCTTCAGGCGAATGGATTGTGGAGCGGGCAATGGTAAACGGCCAAATCACAACACTCTCAGATTTTGGATCCATAACCTTCAACAACTGTCAGGTTGATGTAAATAACGACAGCGGTGTCATCAGCAACTTTATTCATTCCCGAGTTCACATGACAAATCAGCAGTTCGCCACATTAGCTTCTGCCTCAACACTTAACGGTGATGGCGAAGGTTTCACCGTTAGATATGCCCCGCACATATAGCACCCATAGTTCTCCATCTAAAGCCCTCTTCTGCGAAGCTCCCTTCTTGCCCTACATTAAGAGGAACTCCAAGAATGGCTATGGAGACTTTCGCTGATTATTAAAAACCATATCACACTTTTTGGGAATCATTGATTAACATGTTTTTATAGTCTTTTGGCGTATTTTGCGTTACGGTAATAGATTTGATTGCCCCAACTGAAGCTGACCAATCTCAATCCACTCTATCTCCAAACTATACACCGTTGGAGCTCGAAAAAGAAATCCGAGAATTCTGGATCAAAAACCAGATCCGCCAAAAACTTGAAGCCCTCAAAGATGCCCCCAACCTCAAAGGCAACATAGGCTATGTTGAGGGTCCACCTACACTCAACGGTATCCCCCATATCGGTCACGCCCGCGGACGCATTATGAAAGATATCCGCTATAGATGGAAAACTATGGAAGGTTACTACATGCCGTTTTGGGCTGGATGGGACTGTCAAGGTTTACCCGTTGAGCTCGAAGTTGAGAAGCTCTTGGGTGTACGTAACAAGCGGGAATCCATTGAGAAATATGGAATGGAACGCTTCATTGAGGAATGTAAAAAAGCAATTATGCGCTACCATGCTATGTGGCTTGAGGCCGACAGCAAACTTGGTATAGCCATCAATCAAGACAAGGCATATTGGACCTATAAGGACAGCTATATCGAACGGGAATGGCAGATACTCAAAGCTGCGTGGGATCAAAAGTTACTCGAAGAAGGTCATTATGTTGTTGCCTACTGCCCTGGGTGTCAAACTAGTCTCAGTAGTGCCGAAGTCGGCTACGAAGGCAGCTACAAAGAAGTTGAGGATCCTAGTCTCTACTTTAAATTCAAAGTCACAGGCACACAAAACGAGTATTTCTTGGTATGGACTACCATGCCATTCACAGTTATAACCGATACATTGCTTGCGGTACAGCCAAATGCGGAATATGTTAAAGTCCAAGTCGGTGATGAAGTGTGGATTATGGTGCGGCAACGTGTAGAAGCTGTCATGGCTGATCTAGAAGTCGTTAAATATCAAATCATAGAGGCCCTGCCTGGAAAGGACCTAGACGGCCGGGGCTATGATTATCCTCTAAAGGATGTAATTCCTAAACAGGCAGAACTTGAAACTAAACATCCTCTGGTTCATCATGTTGTTGGGGAAGACTTTGTCGATGTAGATACTGCCACAGGTGTTGTGCATCTCTCACCGGGTAATGGTGAAGACGACTTTTGGGCCGCTAAGCGTAGAGACATTCCTATCTTTGTACCCTATGATGATGAAGTTAAATTCACCAACGATGCGGGTATTTTTACAGGTGTATTTGCTCGCGATGCGGATATGTTGGTTGTTGAGGAACTGCGCAATCGCAACAGTTTTGTTAAAGTAAAAAAAATCAAACACGAGTACCCTACCTGCTGGCGTAGTCATCATAAACTCGTTTGGCTTGCGCGTAAAGAATATTTTTTGCGCACAGATAAAATAAACTCGAAAGTACTTGCGGCAGCAGAGAAAGTCGAGTACTTCTATGATGAACCAAAAAATCGCTTTTTGGGTTTTCTCAAAGAGGGCAAGCCGTGGTGTATCAGCAGGGAACGCATCTGGGGTGCACCATTACCGATGTGGACATGTGAAAAATGCGGTAACAAGCACTTGGTTGCAAGTAAAAAGGAGTTGCTTGAATCTGCACAGGAACCAATTTCGGCAGATTTTGAGTTGCATAAACCCTGGGTTGACCGTATTACATTGAAGTGTGAGAAATGTGAAGGTACGATGCGGCGGGAAGATTTTGTGCTTGACACTTGGCATAATAGTGGTGCCTCGCCGCATGCGCGCTTTACCGACGAGGATGAAGCGAAATTTGTGCCGGCTGGGTTTCTGACGGAGGGGATTGATCAAACAAGGGGCTGGGCAAACTCGCTTCTGCTCGAATATGTCATTTTAACTGGTAAATCCATCGCGCCCTACAAGGCTTTTCTGTTCCAAGGCCTAACACAAGACGCTAAAGGCAGAAAAATGAGTAAGAGTCTTGGTAACGTCATACAGACCACTGAGTTGCTGTCTAAAATAAGTGCGGATCTTTGCCGTTTCTATATGATGCGCAAAACTTCGCCGCTTGATTTCATGAGTTTTGACGCTCAAGAACTCAGTCGTCGAAGCTATCAAGTGCTCTCAACGCTCTACCATCTAAGCCGTTTCTTTAGTGAAAACGCGGCATTCGATGGATTTAAACCCCAAAAATACTCACTGCTGTGGGCCTTAGCTGCTGGCAAGCTTCAGAATGCAGATCATTGGTTGCTCTCAGTGTTACAAAATAAAATCGAAGAATATACCCATAATCTAGATAGATGTGAATTCAACGCCGCCGTCGCTGTCCTTGAAGACTTTGTCATTGAAACCCTCAGTAGACTCTATGTGCCCATGATCCGCAAGGAACTCTGGACAGATGAACCTGAAACGTTTGAGCGCCGTCAAACTATTTATGCGCTCCTGCATCATACGTTAAAAACAGTTACCCTGCTCTTCAACCCCGTTACCCCATTTCTAAGTGAGATGCTACACCAAAAAATCTATCGCCCACTAGAACCTAATCTGCCTGAATCAGTAAACTTGACCACCTGGCCCATCCCAGACCAAAAACTGTGCAACAAAAACCTCGAAAATCAGTTCGTTTTGCTCTTAAAGACAGTTTCCATTTCTTTTGCCGCGCGTCAGCAGGGAAAACTCAAACGTCGCTGGCCATTGAGCAAAGCAATTGTTGTTGCACCAAAGAAAACTCTAGATGCACTCAAAGATCTCGAGGAGCTGTTTCTGGAGCAGACCAACATTAAATCAGCTGAATACATCCAAGAAGTCCCTGAATATATAGAGAGCGAAACCTGGGTTTCCCGGCAAGAAGATGATATCACAGTATTTATCAGCAGACAACGTGACGATACCCTACTAGGCGAGGGTATCATGCGGGATTTAGCCCGTCGAGTTCAAGCGTTGCGTAAGGAAATGGGATTTGTACCCACTGAAGTACTCGAATCAGTTCACATAGCGGAACTAGATGCAGAAAGCGCGAATCTGATTGAACCCTATTTGGAAGCTATGGGTGGATTAGTTCGTACTCGAAAAGTGTATCTGCACACAAACCGTAGCGAAGTCGAAACACAATGGCATGAATCAGAACTTGACGGTAAAAAAATATTCATAAATCTACATTAGGTGATAAAATGACTGAAAAAAAACCGAGTCACCACAAATGTCCTCACTGCGCCTGCATTTTTTTAACGCAAGCAGACCTACAAAAACACACCGCCACCTTTGGCGCGATTAAAGATCAGCATGAACAGAAATATAAAAAAACCCATGATAGACTCGAATTTGGTTTTAGTGATGAATAATTTCGATGTCTGCCATGTTAGATTAAAGTAACTATTTTCGCAGGGATAGGCATCAGTTTCTGACATCAGCTACCTCAAAATTATAGCGATGGTTTGGGTGCGGCCAAATTAAGCATATTAGGATTTTATTAGAAAGAAGAAAAGGGTAGAAAGAGATTGTTAGCGGCAGTTGTTTTCTGGAAGAATCTTTAAGATACGGAGGATCTTGTGGAATTCTTCTTCTTGGAGTGAGGCGCGGCGTCCGTTTGCGTAGAGGTCTTTGATGGTGTCAACAACTGTTGCGACTGTCGCATCATCGGGTTCGTTGCCTGTTAGTTCTTTTATTTTGTGTTTTATGATTCCTTTGCCGCTTTGTTTACCTATGGTTAAGCGGCGTGAGTTGCCGACTAGTTCTGGCGGGTAGGGTTCATAAGTCCAAGGGTCATTGAGAACGCCGTGAGTGTGGATGCCGGATTCATGGGCAAACCCATAGTCTCCGACGATGGCTTTGTTGGGGGGTACGACAAACCCTGTTGCTTTACCGATGTAGTTTGCGGTGTCTTTGAGTTCATTGAGTCTACCCTCGAAGTGTTTGATTCCCCGTTGCAGATAGAAATTAAGCAGGATTTTTTCGGTTTCAGCGTTACCTGCGCGTTCTCCTATGCCTAAGAAAGTGGTGCTAGCGTAGACTTTGTCAAATAAGCCATCTGCGGCTTGGATAGCGGCCATGGTATTACCGACTGCATTGCCGAAGTCGTCGTGTGCATGAATTTCGAGGGAGGCGATTTTGGTTTCTTTTTTAATTGCAACTACTTTGGCGGGTATGCCGTTTGGCAGGGGTGCATTTAGGTCGGGTAAACCTATGCCCACAGTGTCGCAGAGTCGGTAGCATTCGGCGCCTGCATCTGCTATGGCGTTGATAAATTTTCTTTCAAACTCCCAATCAGCCCGGGTGCTGTCTTCACCATGCACAAACGTGCGGAGGCCGCAGGTTTTTGCGGCGTATTCGGTTACATCGACGACGTTGGCTAAAATCTGCTCTGCGGTTTTTTCGGGCCATTTGGCTCTGAAATGTATGAATGAGACGGGGTGAGATATGCCGACTTCTTTGAAGCCACATTTTACCGCGCTGTCTATGTCTTCTTTGACTGCTCTGCACCAGCCTGCAACGCGCATATCAAGGTTTTGATCTAGAATGAGTTTGGCGGCGTATTTATCAGGTTCTTGGTAGTGGAATACTTCTATACGTCCAACGCCTAGGTCACAGAGTAAGCTAGCAACTTTCGCGGCGTCTCTAGGTCCTACTGCTAAGCCAGGCATTTGAATGCCGTCACGGAGGGTAGTATCGTCTATTATGGCTTCAGTTTTTAGGGGGGGCATTTTGAAGAAGAAATCTTTTATGTCCATTTTATGCTCTCCTTTGTCTAGTTTTGCGTTTCTCCTTACGCCTTTATAAGGGTAATTACGTTTATATATCGTTGATAAAGTTTCTGGTATTATTTGTGTACCTTGTTCAAGAAATATTAGACTTAATCTTGAGATGTTTTATCATAAGTCAAATTAAATCTTTACATATGTCTATTAAAAGTTGGAAAAAAGTGCCTTAAGTGTCCCTGAAACAGATAACACATGTACTGATGCCTCAAAACCAGCCACAGAGGTAACAGTAGCCAAACTCGCTCTCATGGATGGCAAAGACGCAAGCGACACCCGCACCACTACAACCTTATGTATTGAATCAAAATCAATCAATGACAATCCAGTCAAACTTGCACCAATTTCGCCATAGAGCTTGGTTATAGAATCCCAAAGTGCATCCATAAATTCCCGCTCGCTTGGCAACCCCGCGCATTCCAGTTGTAGTGCTAAATAACGGCGTTTTGTACGTTTCACTGTGCTCCCGCTCCCTTAATTAGGGTTATACCGGGTGCCACAAACTTGGCGTGTAACTTTTCGTGGTTACGCTCTATGAGTGCATTTGGATTTGTGGACACTGCATCTAGGGCTTCAGTTTCGTTCAACCCAAATAAATAACAAAGGCTAGCTAGGTCTTTTGGCATGCGCATTAGACGTGCCTCTGAGACGCCGCTTGAGACCACAAGGGGTACCTGAAATTCTCGCGCAATTGCAACTTCACGGCGCAGATTGGAAAGTAACCTCACACGCGGAGGACCTTCCAAAACCAGCAGAGGCTTAACATCCACTTCAAGTGCGGCTAAACCTGCGCTGGCTAATTCAGCTTCGGCGCGGTCAAAAAAACGTTTATGGTAGTCTAGGCTGGGGAAGCTCAGCAGGTCTACTCGGCGGTCTTTGGCAGCTTGCCGGGCAATCTCTTTGTCGTCACAGCTGATACAGATGATTTCAAGTCTACGCCTGCTTTTACGAAGAAATCGCATCAAGTCTTCGGTGTTGCGGGGTTTAAAATCCACTCGGCTAACAAAATCCAATCTAACCTGATTGCAGGCGGCTTTTAGCATGGCTATTTGTTTGTCTTCGAACTGTGCAGGGAGGGGTATGCTTATAGCGTGGTAACCAAAGCAGGCGGCACGTTCGATTAGACCCTGGGTCATAAGCATGTCTTTGGAGTTTGCCCTAAGGTGCAGATCGATACATCTACGTTTCATGGCAGTAACCTAGACTGCTTAACTAACTCTAGAATTTCTCCGGTGGTTCTATTCTTAAAATGGATTTTTAGGTGGATGGGGTCATTTTGGGTAAATTTGAGTAAGCCCAAAATTGCGGCTTGTTTATCAAACCGTAAATATAGGTTGCCTTTCTCGAGGTGTAGTTTTATGTCTTGGTTTAATTGTTCTTTGTCAAGTGTGTTTAGGTCGTTGCCTAATTTTTCAAGCACTAAAGGAAGGAGTTTACGCTCGGTTAGTTTAGCGGTGAATAAAATAATGGGGTTGGTGTGGTGTCCTGTTAATTTGGTTTTTTGGAAGATGAGGGTTTCTTGAAGTTCAGCGGGAAACAAGTTTTTTGCTGCGCATTCAACTTTACCTGCATCTTCGGTTGCATGTGCTGACACTCGTATGTCAATGTAGCCTATGGGTAGTTTAGAAGACATTTGTCGTCGAGTGTTTTGTGTGTATTAGATCCTTTTAGCTTTACGGTTTTTTAGTGTGTGCTTTGATGGCTTGAATGTTTTGGTCATGCTGACTTTTGCGGCGGACATCAACAGGTAAACCGGCTTTTTTAGCCTGTTGTTTACTAACACCGGCGGCTTTGAGCTCGTTTATGCTAAAGCCCCTGCCTTGTTTCTGTTTACCGTTGGGTTTAATGAAAGAGGGTTTGATATGATGCATTACTGTGGCCCATCTCCTTTGCGTTGGCGTTTTACGCCATGGTGCTTCTTTGCACCTTTACGATGACTTGGACGAACTTTTTCTGCCCCGGCACCGCGATTATGCAAGCCACGGACGTTTTTGCCTGCGCTAGTCATGCTACGGAATACACGGTTTGTGTGCTGTTTTTCAGTTATCCAGCTGATGTCTTTATCAGTTTTTATGGTTGGCGCGTTGGGGTCAACGAGGATAACTTCAAACCATTTGTGTCTACCGTCTTCTCCAACCCAGTAGCTATTGAGCACTTCAAGGTTAGGAAAGTGTTTTGCGGTGCGTTCTTCCGCGATTAATCTGATACTTTTTGCGGGTTTAAATTTGCTAACACCCATACGTTTAGGGCGTCTGCCAGAGCGGGGACGAACTTTGCGCAATCCGCCTCTGCGGACTTTGGTACGGGCAACTATAAAACCTTGCTTGGCTTTATATCCTAATTTACGGGCTCGATCGAGCCTTGTGGGATTCTCTATTCTAAGGGTAGAGGGTTGCTTGCGCCACTGGATTAACCGCTGACGCATTAAATCGTCAACGAAGCTTTCCTCAGGCTTTGCCCATTCTTTAGCAATATATTTGTATGCCATTTTGTTCACTTTTGTCTTTTGTTTTTTTGTTTACGGTTCAGCCTTTCGGCCACATCCCAGCGGACAAGATTGTCCGCCTGCAGTTCTCAACCAACAGCATGCAGTGAAATAAATCTTTTTGCCTCTGCAAATGATTGAGTAGCCAAAAAGCATGTTTTAGATGAACCCCTCGAGGTTTGAATTATTATGCATGGATGAATCAGAAAATACGCCGAGACAGACCTAAAATAAGTGACCACGTTTGATCATACAGACCGTTAGTTTTCAAGTAATTGTGATTTGGAACGGATTTTTTGCTTTAGACTGTAAACGAATGCGAGAAACCAAAATATCACCGTTGCCCAGCCAAACATAAATCCCACGATATTTCCCAACAGATAATAGGCCGCCTCAAAACCTACAATGGAGACAAACGTCAAAAATGAGCCGACTATGCTAAAGCCCCGTAGATAATTACGGTTCCTAATAACTGCTATTAGCATACAGAGTAGCGCAATAAAGTTTATGACCCCAGAAACATCCAGTAATAGATTAACAACTGCTAAAGTTTCCATTTTGTTTCGTTCCCAAGCCAAACAGGGTGTGCTTTAACTTAAGGTTGCCGCAACAACAAGCTCTGGGACGTAAAATGCCTTAAAAACATCGAAGGCCATTAATGTGCATCCGCGAAAGGAGAGGGGTGAGAAAATAAGAATGATTTCGCGAGATTGCGACGGCTGCGGCTTGCAGAAACCCTGCATTAAACGTTTCCGCAAAGTAAATTTAGGTGAAAAAGTTTACTGTCCAGACGGCACAGCCCATCTAGTGGATCAAGCAAGCTTGGCATAAACCAACCTAAGGAACAGATAACTGTTCCAACCTCATTTTGTTTTGGTGCCAGTAGGAATCAATTATGGGAAAATAATATATAGCCTAACAGCAACGTGTGCTAAAGAGGAATGAAGTTGAAGGCATTTACGGCGATCGTTATAGGTACATTTTTTCTTAGTGTTTTTCTATGTTTCAGCTTAGTTTCAGCTCTTGGATCAAACGAGGCTACAGCTTCGGTACAATGGTCAAAACCATCACCACCGATCGGTGAAAGTGTAACAGTTACATTTACTTTCCAGAGCAACATTCAAGGGCAGTTACAGATAGCCGCTATAGGTATACATGGAGACTGGATGCCTGCAGACAGTTTTGCTGGTCCTCAATTTATTTCAAGCCCTGTCACAATTACAAGCATGGGTAGTCACACTTTTGATCCTTATGTACTTTCGTTCCCGATGACCACCACCCCGGGTACATACACTTATTTTATCGGAGTTGACGGATATGACTCTTCAGGTAACGCATTCTCGTGGGACTCACAAAAATATACTATAACAATTAGTCCCCCCAACACAAGCACCACATCATCTCCCTCCCCGCGTCCAACAAACACCGGGTCCCAAGGAAATTCTAATGGCAATATATTAACAGCTATTGTCGCTATAACCGTCATAGCAGTCATTGCTGTAATCTTTGTGGCGCTCTTTATGTCACGCAGAAGAGGCAATGCAATCCCCGCTTCAGCATCTCAGTCAGCTAATGATCAATCGTGGCCGCCTGCACCAGAAGAGGAAACTAATGATTCCCAACAAAACAATGATTCCCAACAAAACTTTGACATTTAATTCAGCCGCTAATTTGTTTAACAGAGAGAGGCATTAAAAGGCTTTATATCCAAACATCTTTTAATAACGGTTACTATAAGGGCGTATCTTGCTACCTCCTGAATATCGGCCAGCCCAAGTGGGTATAGCAATTATCATTTTAGGTATAGTTGTTCTGCCGTTCCTTCTAAGTGTTCAAGCCCAAAATACAATCAATTTTCTGCCTACAGACACTTTTAGTATCCCCGAGCTTGATGGTTCCATCAACTTTGCCATAAATGGTTCCTGTAGATCGGCAGTTTTAGAAAATAACACTTGGATTTTCAGGGGATTGGTACTTAATAACTCTCAAACTCGAGGAAACCTCCAAATCTCCACCGATAACTCTAATATAACAATCACTGATTTTCGCTCCAACAGCGCGTTTGGACGCAGTCAATACTTGAGGTACATATCAGAAGGGCAAGGTGTCCAGATAATTAATTTTGGAATCAACAGCACAACTAATGCCGCTGATTGGATGGTAACTCTTAATCGAACCCAATTTCTAACTGCAGGTGAAGGTTGGTATCTCCAACGCGACAATACAGTAGTCGTTAATGGACAAACAGGCAACATAACGGTGATACATTATACCTACGACGACCCCAACAATAGCAATCTGCCCTTCTATGAACAACATTCGGTTGCGCTCACAATTGGGGTAGTGATCACCGTCACCATTTTAGTAGCTGCATTAATAAGCATCAAAACAAGGCGATAAACAATGTCTGCGGTAACCGAAAACTCACCATTCATCGTCATACCCCTCTACATAGTGATTGTGATAATCAGCGCTATCTTTATTCTTAAGCTTACCAAGGATAAAACCCGAAAAATCAGCTCATTAAGGCTCATTATTCAAATAGCCGCAGTTGTCGCCATCTTTATGGGACTCATTTTAGGTCCTTTTAATGTACCGCTTTTTCAACCGCTGGGGCCCACACCCAGGGATCATCTCATCGGCGCAGACTTTTTAGGCAATCAGTTTCCTGATGGCATCTCCTTTCCAGTTCTAGCATGCTACTACCCTAATGGGCGCACAGTAACCTGCCCAATTTGGCAGCTTCAAGCATACATTTTTCCGTTTTGGAATCACTCCCGTGGTTATGATGTTCTTTACTCTACCTCGGGATTGGAAAAAATCGGCATCGTAGTGGGTTTGGTGGCGGCGGCAGCCATAATACTGGGTCGCTCTGTCTGCGGTTGGCTTTGTCCTTTTGGATTGTATCAGGATGTGCTAACGCGGATTCGTAAATCGGCGCGTCTGCGGCATCTAAGTTTTTCGGATAAAAATAGCGTTAAACTTGGCCAAGCACGATATGTTATAATTGCCATATTTCTCTTGCTGAGCGTTATTTTCGGTTCATACGCTATATTTGGTACCGAACTCGTTCCTGGAACCATTCCGGGTGGACCACAAGGAACCGAAGCGGGGTTAGTAGGTAAAATCAACGAACCTTTCTGTCTGGTCTGTCCTGCAAGGCCTCTGTGTGTTCTAGCAGAATGTGCGGTGGGAGCTATGAAATACAGCTATGTTTCTCAGATAACCTATGGTCCACTTTGGATAGAGGGTTTCTATATATCGTCCATAAACATAGCGGTTCTTATCGCAGTTACCATTTTGGCTTTGGCATACCGGCGGTTCTGGTGTCGTATCTGTCCACTGGGTGCTATAACAGGGTTTTTCAGCACTTTTAAACCCTTTAAGAATATCGCGCTTACCAAACTTGAGAAAAACCAGCAAAAATGCACCAAATGCGGCGTTTGTAAACGTGTCTGTCCCACACAAGCAACAGCGATGTATGACATGAAAGGCGGCGATGTCACCGAATCCCGATGTATGCTCTGTGCAAGATGCATAGAAATCTGTCCCTATGAGGGTGCATTAAAGATGACTTTTGCCAGGAAAACTTTAGCCGAATCTCAAAATTGGTTGCAGAAGGACAAATAAGCATGTTAGACCAGGCAGATAGGCGCTTTTTATGGGCTGAGCGAAAAAATGGTTTATCTGTTTTCTGGTAGGTTTCAGTAGTTCTCATCGGAAAATAGTCTGCCGTATTTAAATACATTACATAAAACGCTAAACTTATTAAAAACCAGATGAAAACTCAAAGAAAATTTTCGAAAACTAATATTGTGACTATTGTCTAAACTATTTACAAAGGTAATAAATACTACATACAACGATAATCAATTACCCCAACAATCTCAACACGTTATGATCGATTTTGAATTATTGGATTTCAAAATTAATTAGACCAAAACTTAGATGACCACCAAATACCAGAGCAATTTAACTGTGTCTTATAGGTTGGGTGATTTTTTAGCAGATACAACCTGCGGTATTGTGTTCAGTTGCTGGATCAAAGGTTATCTTCCGGCAGATAAATGCTAGTGATTCTTCAGTGAAGTTGAGTGCGCTTTGGCCGTCAGTGGTTAGGCGATAGATTTTTCTTGGGCGTTCGCAGGACATGTCCCATTTGCTGTCGATAAAGCCTTTTTTCTCAAGTACGC
>Ga0123356_10000912_pt1 | contig 32732 bp, 29 predicted proteins | sample TergutEmb28metaG_2_FD_92546 | JGI IMG/M metagenome (GOLD analysis project Ga0123356, IMG submission 92546) | Embiratermes neotenicus P3 segment gut microbial communities from Petit-Saut dam, French Guiana - Emb289 P3 | ecosystem: Host-associated > Arthropoda: Insects > Digestive system > Gut ...
ATCCGGAAAGCGCATAAAAATTCCCCTCAAAACTGATTTACAGATTTGAGGGGAATACCTTGTTATACCGGCATTATTTAATCAATTTTTTTTCCAGCGCGATCCGTATGGCGTCCACGTTGTTTGTCGCGTCCAACTTTATGTATATCGACTGCAGTATTTTTTTTACCGTATTGACGGACAAGTACCGGATTTCCGCTATTTCTTCGCGGGAAAGGCCGTGGTACAGATCGTTGAGCACTTCCAATTCCCGGGCTGACAGCAAAACATCTTCTTTTATATTTTTTTCTCTTTTAAACGAATTGGCGATGACAGCGGACCTCTTTGTATAGACGGAAGCTTTGCGTTCGGTGGATATAAGCCACTGTTCGGGAATCACGCAATCTTTTTGTTTTTGCACCGTGGAAGCCAGCAGGCGAAACGACTTGCCGAGCTCAATAAAGGGCATTTCAAATTCGCCGTTGAATGACAACTCGTAGGCCTTTTCAAAATCTTTTGCCGATCCCGCCATGTCGCCCGTCGCAAAGCGCGCGACGGCGAACAGCAGTGAAAATATCAGTTCTCCGAACAGGAACCGTTCATGCGGGGCTCTCGGGTGGGAATTGCATAGAATCGAAAGCGCCTGTTTGTATTGCCCCGTTGCCAGATAATATCTGACGCCGACGATCAATTCCCTTGTGGGAATATGAATTTCGGGCGCCGCGTCTTTTTCGTCGATGGCAAACCATGACGGCGCCATATCGGTGAGCCCTATATGGATATAGAATGAACCGGCAAACAAATCGTAGAGAAGCTGACGGTTTCCAAAATCCGGATTTTGCAAATGAGCGTTCAGCTGTTTCAGGAGCTCTTTCGTAAAGGGGTAATTTCCCTCATGTATGGCGATACGGAGCAGATATTGCTGCGCCATTATTTCAATGCTGTACTGTTTTTTTTCACGCGCTTTTATGACGGCGTTATGTGCGTGATTTCCCGCGATATCAAGCTGATTTTTGAAAAAAGCGAGTTCGCAGGCGGCGAGGTCGTCATACCCGTAATACATATTATGATATGTTTGGGCGATGTACAAAGAGGTCTCTCTCGATTTTTCGATGAATTTGTCGAACTCAGACAGTTTGGCGCCTTCTCCGACCAAACAGGCAAAGGAACGAATGTCGGCGACGCCGAAGGGCCCCGTCACCGTCACGGGCGGCACGGATGATAAATTGAAATATTCCACCGCCTTTTTCAAATGATCGGAAAAATCGTAATTATGCGTGACGGTGCAGGTGTATGTGGCTATATAGGCCAGATTGCTGTAAGCGGTGTACAGCAGATATGAGGCAACCGGCATATCCGAATGTTCCCACTGACAGATTATATCGGCGGACTTTTTTTTGGCCTCTTCATATTTGCCCATGCCCAGATACAAAAGGGGGATAAAAAGGTTTTTTAACAACAAGACGTTGTAGTCGCTTTTTTCGTCGTCATCCGGACCCAGTTCTTCGAGAATATTCAAAAAATATTCACAGGTATCGGGAGGCAGCCTGAACGGGTAGGAAAGCAGCACTTCAAGCACGCGGTCATATTGGCGCGATTTCGCGTAATAATTGACGGCGTCCGTAAAAAAACTGTTCTCAAAGCACCACTGCGCCGCCCGCCGGTATATGTCCTGTTTTTCGTCGTCGGACAAAATATGCTGCTTGCCCTGTAAAAATTCCAAATAAAGCGGATGTATCCTGTAGTCGCCGTAGAAGCTGTCAAACCATATAAATGAAGCAAGAAGCGGCATATATTGCGCAAATAACGGATCATTGAAAATATCGCCCAGCAGAACCAGCGGCAAATCGGATATCAATGACAATTCCGCCAGCCTTTTTTGAACCGTTTCCGGAAAATCGTAAAATGCTTCCATTTCCAATAATTTAAAAATATTCTGTTTCATAATGTCAAGCGCGAGATCAAAATTTTGAGGGATTTTTTTCAAAATCAAGGACAGCATTTTGACCGCCAGAGCCCAGCCCTTTGTGGCGTCGGCACATTTTTGGAGTTCTTTGGCGGGAAACGGAATTGCGAGGTGCTTCAAGTAATCTGCGATTTCATCATCGGTAAAGCGCAGCTCATCTTCCGTTATAATGCTCGCTTTGCCTTTGGAAAACAAAGAAACGGCGTTGATTTCGGGTTCTTTTCTGGAAATGATGATCACGCAGGCGCCCGGGATTTGCAAATGAGCACAGCGTTCGGCGAAAACAAGCGCCTGTTTGGAATGTATCAAATGGAAATCATCCAGCACAAGAAAGGTTTTGTGCGAGCGGTGTTCCGCGTTTTTTAAGATTTCGGCGAATTGCTTAAAACGGGCGAGCGTCTCCGGGAAACCGAACTCGCGCAGTTTATCGGCCAAATACGGATTGTCTAAAGCGACATTGTGGGTGAGGTTTTCCCAATAACGGGACCCTATGTTGTCGCTTTCGGTCAGCTGCAGCCAGCGGACGACGGCATCGGTCTGCCCTTCGACATAATGATGCACCGCTTGAGTTTTTCCGCATCCGGCGCCGGCAATCACATAAACCAATTTGCAGCTTGACGCCTGGTCGAAAATTTTGTCAATGCGGGGCCGCGGCATATAATGCGCGGTCAGCGGTGATATACTCAAATTTAAATTGGTTTCGGTTGAGTTTACCATATACCTATTCCTTAATGTATAATTAAAAATCACTTTATTTGTTCGGTTTTGATTTTTTCCGCTAAATCATTTAAATATATCCAACGCTCCATTTTTGATGACAACTCCGATTCCAGCATCTTTTTTTGTTCGACAAACCGGGCCAGTTCTTCGTATTTCCCGTAATCGGCGGAGAGCGTTTCAATTTCATGTTCCGCCAGGCTCAACTGCCGTTCCAAATCCTCGATGTCGTTTTCGATTGTATCGTACTCCCGCTGTTCATTAAAAGTGAATTTGAGTTTCGCGGTTCTGGCCGGTTTTGTCTTTTGCGGTTTTACAGGCGGCGTATCCGCGATTTTATCTTTCGGCAAGTCGTCTCTTTGCTCGAGATAATCCGAATACCCGCCGTTATATTGCTTTACCGTTCCCCCGCCGTCGAGTTCAAAAATGGTGTTCACCGTTTTATCCAAGAAATACCGGTCATGCGATATCGCGACGACGGCGCCGCAAAAGCTGTCTAAATAATCTTCAAGCGCGGTCAGCGTCAGCGTATCCAAGTCGTTTGTCGGTTCGTCCAAAAAAAGCACATTCGGCCCCTCCATCAAAGTCCGGAGCAGGCATAACCGGCGTTTTTCGCCTCCGGAAAGTTTATTGACGGCATTTTTTTGAAGGTCCGGCGGAAAAAGAAATCTTTCGAGCATTTTAGACGCGGGAACGGTTCCTTCATTCGTGAAAAACAGCTCCCCGCCTTCCCTGATATAGTCGATTGCTCTCATATGTTCTTTTTCGGGCGGTATTTCCCATTCCTGCGACACATAGCCGATTTTCACCGTGTCGCCGCTGACGACTTCGCCCAAATCGGGGGCGAGGTTTTTTGTGATTATTTTCATCAGCGTCGTTTTTCCCGAACCGTTTTTTCCGATGATCCCGATTCTCGCATCCCTCAAAATGATATGGGAAAAGTTTTTCACAAGGCAACAACCGCCGAAAGACTTTGATATATCGTTGATTTCTATAGTTTTTTTGCCCAGACGGGAGGCAGCCGAATCCATTTCGAATTTTTCCGCTGCAGGCTCGTTTTTGTCGCTGAGGGTTTCAAAACGCGCTATCCGCGATTTGCTCTTGGTCCCTCTCGCCCTCGCCCCGCGCCGCATCCATTCCAGCTCTTTTGTATAGAGGCTCCGGCTTTTTCTCCTTGCGGCTTCCTCCATTTCCTCGCGCTGCGCCTTCAGTTCCAAAAACCGCGAATAGCCCCCCTCGTATGAATAAAGCTTGCCGTCGTCGATTTCCACGATTCGATTTACGACTCTGTCAAGAAAATATCTGTCATGCGTGACCATCACAATAGTGCCGTTATATGATTTTAAATAGTTTTCAAGCCACAGTATCATTTGGCTGTCCAAATGGTTTGTGGGTTCGTCCAAAATCAATATTTCACAGGGACTCACAAGCGCGCGGGCTATCGCAACGCGTTTTTTCTCCCCGCCGGACAACTTTTTTGCGTTTATGTCGAAGTCCGTGAACCCCAATTTGCCAAGTATCGATTTGGCTTCGTATTCCTTCGTCTGTTTTGTCTCTTCATCCAGATTTTCAAATACGATCTGAATCAAAGATAAATTTGCATCGAATACCGGATTTTGGTCCAGATATGAAATTTTCGCGGCGGAATATTTGCTGATTTTGCCCTCATCGGGCATTTCTTTGCCCGCCAGTATATTCAATAACGTCGATTTGCCTATTCCGTTTACGCCGATAAGCCCCACTTTATCGCTTTTATTCAGATACAGCGAAACGTCGGCGAGCAGCGGCTTCTCGTAATAACTCTTGCTGATTTTTTCAGCTGACAATAATATCAAGACTGCACCTCTGAATTTTTTCTTACATTATATCACGGAAATCGGCGAAAGTCAATGATTTTTATCGGATTTTTTACTGTTTTCAACATCAATAAAAAATATACCTTGAAAATGTGCCGAAAATGTGCTATACTGGATTTATTGAAATTTATTTTACTAAGGGTGGTTTTTTTATGAATTCATATGAACGGGTATATGCGAGGCTCGCGGGCAAGCCGGTCGATAAAATCCCCAACCTCAATATAGCGATGTCGCTGGTGGCAAAACAGGCCGGGGCGACATACCGGCAATACGCGCAAGATTACCGCGAGCTCGTAAAAGGCAATTTGATTTGCGCGGAAAAGTTCGGATTTGACGCGGTAAGCGTCATTTCAGACCCCGTGCGGGAAGCCTCGGCCTTTGGGGCGACGGTGCATTTTCCCGAGTTTGCCGTGCCTTACACCAAACCGTATCTGCTTGAGGACGCCGCGGATCTGACCCGGTTGAAAATCACGGATCCGTTAAATTCCCCGCGCACCCTCGACCGTATCAAGGCGGTCGGACTCATGCGCGAACGCGTCGGGTACGATTATCCCGTTATAGGCTGGGTTGAGGGAGTTTTGGCGGAAGCGGCCGATTTGCGGGGCGTAAATAATCTGATGACCGATTTAATCGACGATGAGCCGTGGCTTTATGAACTGATGGAAATAATTTTTGATTATCAGAAACGTTTCGCGCTGGAGCAGATAAAAGCGGGCGCGGATATAATCGGGGTGGGAAACGCCGTCGCGTCATTGGTCGGCCCGGCCCTTTACGAAGAATACGCTCTGCGCTATGACAAGGAGCTGGTGGAATATATTCATCAAAACCACGCGAAAGTAAAGCTTCATATCTGCGGGAATATCAGCTCCTTGCTGCCGCTTTTGGCGCGGGTTGCCCCCGATATCTTGGATATCGACTGGATGGTGGATTTTGAGGCTGCCGTGAAGAGCTTTTCGGATTTGCCCGTGAGCGTCAGCGGCAATATGGACCCCGTCGCGGTTTTGCTGCAGGGCACTGCGGACACGGTGGAAAAAGAAACGCGCAAATGCATCGCCGCAGCCGACAAAACGTCGTTTATCGCGGCAGGCTGCGAAGTTCCGGCGGAGACGCCGGAAGAAAATCTTTTGTCGATGGACAAATTACTGTATTTATAAAGTGGTAAAAATAAAACAGGAGAGATAAATATGAACTTGCAGGATTGGCGTCCGGTATCGCAATTGAAAGTAAAGGAGACGCCGCTGACGCGCGCGAAAATTCCCGTCATCGACGCTCACTGCCACCTGCGCGGCGTCAAAGATGCCGGAAAATTGGTCGCGGCCATGGACGAATTCAACATTCGCGCCATAGTGCATTTGGACGGGGTCTACAAGGACGGCGGGTTTTACCGCGAACAGGCGAAGTTTGCCGGCGCTTACCCGGACCGCTTTGCGGTGCTCTGCCAAATCGACATCGCGCAAATTGACGACCCGGAATTCGGCAGAAAGATGAGCGCGCATATCACGGCCTGCGTGAATAGCGGCGCGCGCGGAGTTAAGTTGCACAAGTCCATGGTGGGACTGCACGCAAAAGACGCAGCCGGAAATTTCGTCATGCCCGACGACCCGCGCCTCGCTGCCGTTTGGGATGCCGCAGCCAAAAACAATGTGCCGGTGCTTATCCATATCGCCGACCCCGCGGCGTTTTTTCTGCCCACGGATGAATATAACGAGCGATTTGAGGAATTGCACGAACATCCAAACTGGAGCTATTATAACGCGGGTACGCCCGGTTTCGAGGCGCTGCTCGCCGCTCAGGAACGGATGCTGAAAGCCAACCCGCAAACCGACTATGTGGTCGCCCACGTCGGTTCGCACGCCGAAGATTTGGCCGATGTGGCGCGTATGCTCGATTTATACCCGAATATGTACGTAGATACTGCGGAACGGATTCACGAACTCGGACGCCAGCCCTATACGGCGCGCGATTTTTTAATTAAATATGCCGACAGGGTGTTGTACGGAACCGATTTGGTGCCCAATGCCCACAATACCGGTTATAATTACCGTTTCTTCGAAACGCGCGACGAATATTTCCCATACAACAGGCTCGAAGAGCATAATCAGGGACGATGGATGATATACGGCGTCTATCTGCCCGACGAAGTGCTGCAAAAAATATACGTGAATAATGCCGAACGGCTTTATTTTCGGAAATGAATTATTTCACATACCTCTGTTAAAATTTCAATATTCCCATATGTTCAAACAATATTTTCACACCTATCAGTATCAATATGACGCCGCCTGCAATTTCCGCTTTCGACTTGAATTTTGTGCCGAATATATTGCCGATTTTCACTCCGGCCATTGAAATTAAAAATGTTGTAATCCCGATAAACAAAACCGCGGGGATAATGTCAACGTCAAGAAAAGCGAACGATATGCCCACAGCCAAAGCGTCAATGCTCGTGGCAACAGCCAACGGTATCATTTTTTTAGGATTGAGCGACACTTCAATTTTCGATTGTTCCTCTTTTTTTAACCCCTCGACGATTGTTTTGACGCCGAGGAAACATAAAAGCCCAAAAGCTATCCAATGGTCGTAAGCGATAATTTTTTCGGCAAACAGCGTTGTTATCGCATAGCCGATAAGCGGCATACCTATTTGAAAGCCCCCGAAGTATAAACCGACAATGATAAAATTTTTTATATTGATTTTTTTAAAAGTCAGTCCGATACAGACGGACACGGCAAATGCGTCCATGGAAAGTCCTATTGCAAGTAAAAAAAGTTCAAAAAGGTTCATTATCAATCCAGTTCGGCGAATTTTTCCATAATATGTCGCAACAAATTCGCGAATTCACTCGAATACGCGCGTATCCTGCCTATGGTAATAAAGGCGCATATATTCCTGCCATTCCTGTTTTGTCGAATACGGTATGTGCCCTCGCGGAGACAGCGTTTCAAAATTCCATTCTTCAAAAAACAATTCGAACTTTTCGACCGGACCGGAAAATTGTACGGGCAAATACATAACGACGCTGTAGTCGAGCAGTTCTTTGAGCAGATGCGCGCCTTTTTGGTTGATGAGTTTGTAATTTCGGGGCATGAGGATATAGACGCCGCCCCTCTCGCCCGCCGGCCTGGTGACCGAACCGCAAAGACAAAGTTTGCCCTCGTCCCATTGCAGCTCCGCAACTTCACAGTACCCCTGCTGTATATGCATGTCGGTCGATAAAAGCCACGGGTGATCCCTTTTTTTCGCTATGCGGTAGAGTTTGCAGCTTTCCGGCGGCAGGCGGCAAGGGAAACTGTTTTTAAACACCCCGCAGTATTCTTCATTCCAAAATTCGTAAACGACGTACTGCTCCCCGGCGTCCAGCCCCAATTTTTTAAAATCCAAAGTCAGATCGCAAAATGTTTCGTCGGAATTGAACGCCCCGGCGAGCAAATAGGAATCCCAGCTTGTATCTATGCTCAATTTGATGACTCTGCTGTAATCGCCCGGCTGGACCCTCTCGAACAAATCGGCGGGCTTCGCCGAATGTTTCGTTCTCGGCAGGCACATTTTTATATACCGCAGGCGTTCTTCGTCCATATCCGCGATATTGTCGCCGAGCATCACGGGGCTTCCGCCGAACAGGCCGAACATCGTCGCTGCGAAGCGCGCGTATTCGACGGGATACGGCTTATCGATTGAAAGCACGTTCAAATCGTTTTGGTACAGGGTCAGATGCGTGAAGTAATTGCAGGCGGCGTTTTTTTGAAGCGCCTTTGTGTTTGCATAGTGCTCGTCGTGCAAGACGTTTGAGGCGTTGCGCCAGTCGTCCAGACTTGAACCGACCTGCCTCGCCTCGCCGAAATCCCGCCCGATCCGCGCGGCGTTGATTGTTCCGGTAAAGCCGGGCGAAGAAGAAACCGCCGTCTGTATATGCGTATCTTCCCCCGCGGTTTCGCGTATTTCCTTCAGTATTTCATATCCCGCCTGAACCGCCGTTTTAGATGGATCGTATAAGACGGAGTTTTCGTCTATTTGAAGAAAATCGAGCATGTAATACCTGACGCCGATTTCGCGGTAATAGGAAAACAGCTTGCGGACGTATCCGATCGTTTCGGGGTGCGAGCCGTCCAGGTTATAGCGGTGCATGTGATAGCGCGGCAGATCGTCGTCTTCGTATTTCCAGCCCCACGCTTCCTCGGCGCACATCGGCTCGCCGTCTTTGCCGCGAAGCAAATGCGTCGAATGTTCTTTTAACATTCCTTCGGCTTCGCCGTAAAACCAGAACGGCGAAACCCACAATCCGGGCTTAAAGCCCAGTTTGTTCAACTCGGCGAAAAACGCCTTTAACCCGTTCGGGAACTCGTCGGCGTTTTCCGCAAGCCAGTTTCCGGGGATATAGTCTTTCAAGTTTGTCTGGCTTATCCAGATGTAGTCCACGTCAAATCCGCGGAGCCTTTCGCGGATTGCTCTCGCGGCGCCCAAATTATGCTGTTGTGCGGTGTCTCCGCCGCTTTTGAGGGACGGTACCCAGCTCGACTGTATGAAACCCACCGGCGCCGCAGCGTCAAATTCCGGCCGGTAAACGGCCCTCACTTTTTTTGCCCACAGTTCAAGGGCTTCGTAAGGGTCGGCGTGAAAGCTGACGGCGCATAATTCGGAATTGAATGTCTCGCCGGGTTTCAGCGAATATTTGCCGAAAACCATCTGAGCCCTGTAACCCGTCATTCCCCCGCCTTTTTCCACAGTCAGGGCATGGCGCGTTTTCATCCGGCTCAATGTGAGAAAACCGATCAAAGCCGCCGTGTTCGATTCCGGGTCGTATATATGCGCGATATTATCGGAATAATATACGCGGGAAGCATCTTCGACGAGCTCCACTCCCATGTTCCAGGGCTCCCATTTGAAAAACGTCGTTTTATCGGAATGAAAATCAAATATCCGCCCGCCGCCGTCTTTGCCGCAGCGAAGCAGTTCCCAGCTGCTTACACTCAAACATTTGCCGCCGTTGTTTTTGAGGGAAGCCATGACCAAAATGTCGTTTTCGCGCGCGAATATCGTCCATATCCACGACAGGCCGTATTTACCGCTGACATACTCCGCCCTGTGACGGCTGCCGGAATTGGTAACTTCGGCCTCCGCCGCTTTGAATTCAAAATGTGTCAGGTCGATATCTTCGCCCTCTACCGTTATCGCCCCGCCTATATTCGTCAGCGCCGCTTTTTCGCGGCATATGTCAAAAAACCCGGTTTTGCTCAGTTTGAACTCCAGCGGAAGCCCGCCGCCGTCTATCGCGGGCAAAAGGCGCGAAATTTCTTTTGACGGGTCAAAATCGTTTTTGATCAAAATATCGTCGGTGTTCATAAAAATTCATCCCTATTATTCGTTATTCGTTTTGATATCCTTGATATATTATACCTCTCACTTTTGAATTTGTCAAGCATTTGCTTTTGAAAATATTATGCTTCTACTTTTGGATACGCCGGGCACCGCCAAAAAAAATTTATTTTATCTGTTGAATTTTGCGCTTTTTTATGATATGATAATATAATGAAATTTTCTAAGGGGGAAAGCCAAATGACAGCCATAAAACGCTCAGACGACGAACGATACAACGTATTCATGGGGATCGGGGGAAAAAAACTGATCCACTGGGAACACTGGTCCAATCCGGACGCCGAAACCTATCTCACCGGGATAGACTACTATGAGCACCCGCGCCTTTGCCGCCTTAAAATGCGCGAACTGTATCCCATGCTCGGCCTCGGCGTCCACGAAACCGACGCTCCTCTCCAAAGGCCGAGGCTCGGCGGAGAAATATCGAGCGACCCCGAAAGGCATACCGTCCGCTGGGGCGAAAGCGAAACCGCCACTTTTCTGTACGGCTCCGTTTTTAAGACGCCGGAGGACGTGTTCGGCTTCTCCCCGCTTGAACACGCGGACTTTTCCAAATGGAAGGGCGGCAGCGTGGTGGAAAACGCCGACTTTTCAAGTGAAGAGATCATATACAAGCGATGCCGGGCGGGATTTCCGGAAAATTGGGGGGACAAAGCCCCCGAGGGTTCGTCCGCCGGGGTGGGATTTTACAACACCACATTCATGTGGCCGCTGCTCACTTTCGGCTGGGAGCTTTTTTTGGAGTGCTGCTTGGACCCGCGCTTTGAGCGCGTGATGGACGAATTCGCGGAGATAAACCGCAGGGTTTTTCGGGCGTTTTCCAAGCTGCCCATAAATTTTGTCACATGCCACGACGATATCGTCATGACAAACGGGCCCGTATGCTCTCCGCAGTGGATGAACAAATATGTTTTTCCCAGATACGAGGAGTACTGGTCCATGCTCAAGGCGGCGGGCAAAGAAGTGATTTTTATGGTGGACGGATGCGTCGACGCGTATGCCGACGACGTTTTCGCGTGCGGGGCGAGGGGGATAATCAGCGAGCCGTGCACCGACTACAAAGCGATCGCCAAAAAACACAAGGATTGTTTTATCGCGGGGGAGGGCGACAACCGGATACTGCACACAGGCGACCCGGGGCAGATAAAAGCGATGGTCGAATCCATGGCCGAAACAGGCAAAATGTCGGGCGGGTACATGATGTGCATAGGCAACCATATTCCCTGGAACGTGAACCCGGAGGGAATCAAGCTCTACCTCGATTTGTCCGACCAAATCGCCTACAGGTGAATATCGATGGAGCGGCTGCGGGGCGTGGTTGAGCGTATAACATATGCCAGCGAGGAAAAAGGGTACAGCGTCATCAAAATCGCGGTGAAGAATTACGGCGAGCTGGTGACTGTCGTGGGAAATATGGCTTCGGTCAGCGTGGGCACGGTGGTGACTGTTTCGGGCGAATGGACGCACAACCCCAAATACGGCAGGCAGTTCAACGCCGAATCGTGGGAAGAGAGCGTTCCTGCGACTGTATACGGCATCGAAAAATATCTCGGCAGCGGCCTTGTAAAGGGTATAGGGCCGAAATTCGCCAAACTCATAGTGCAGAAATTCGGCGCGCAAACCCTGGAAATCATCGAAGGGGCGCCCGATAAACTGATCGAAGTCGGAAATATCGGCCCGAAACGCGTCGCCATGATAAAAAAAGCCTGGTCCGAACAGAAAGAGATAAAAAATGTCATGCTTTTTTTGCAGGAATACGGGGTCTCCACCGCTTTCGGCTACAGGATATACAAGGCCTATGGGGAACTCAGCATCGAAACGGTGAAAAACAACCCGTACAAGCTCGCCGACGACATCTGGGGCGTGGGGTTCAAAACGGCCGACGGCATCGCGGCCAAATTGGGCATGGAAAAAGAATCCTTCGAGCGCTGCAGGAGCGGGATTTTTTACGCGCTGAACAGATTGGCCGACGATTCGGGGCACTGCTATGTCCCTTTGGATGAACTCTGTAAAAAATGCGCCGAAATGCTCGAAATAGAAGAGACGAAAATCGTGATGAGCGTGGACCACCTCGTACAAGCCAAAGAGCTTTACAGGGAAAAAATCGAAGAAAACGACAACATATATCTTCTTCCGTTCTATTATTCCGAGACAGGGACCGCAAAGCGGCTCGCCTCAATCGCGCTAAATGAACAAGACAACATAATACCGCCCGAAAACGCGAAAAAACTGTTGAATGAGCTGATAGACATACAAAAAAAACAGGGGATAATCTACGACGAAATTCAGATAGAAGCGGTGAAAATGGCCGTCGCCTCAAAGATATTTGTCCTGACCGGCGGGCCGGGCACGGGCAAGACCACCATCACAAAGGCGATAATACAGATTTTTTTGAACGCGAATAAAACCGTTTTGCTCGCCGCTCCCACGGGCAGGGCCGCAAAACGCATGAGCGAGGCCTGCGGTATGGAATCCAAAACCATACACAGGCTCCTTGAGAGCAAACCGCCGGACGGGTTTGGACGGGACGCCGGAAACCCGCTGGAGGGCGACGTGCTCATTTTGGACGAGACTTCGATGATCGACATAGTGCTGATGTACAATCTTTTAAAGGCGGTCCCCGACAAAATGACGCTCATATTCGTGGGCGACGTCGACCAGCTGCCCTCCGTGGGGGCGGGGAACGTGCTGGGCGACATTATAAGCTCGGGATGCGTGCCCGTGGTGAGGCTCACGCATATATTCCGCCAGGCGGCGGGAAGCAGGATCGTGACCAATGCGCACAAAATAAACGCGGGCAAGATGCCGGATTTGTCCGGGGGGAAGGACAGCGATTTCTTTTTTATACAGACCGTTCAGGAAAAAGAAAACGATCCGGAGGATATAGTGAGGCAGATAGTGGAGCTTTGCTCGTCGCGCCTGCCGAAATATTACAAATTCGACCCGGTCGCCGACATACAGGTGCTCACCCCGATGAAAAGAAGCGAAACCGGAGCCGACAATTTAAACCGGGTGTTGCAGGATGCCCTAAACAAAAACACGCTGGCGCTCAGGCGCGGGGCCACCGAGTATAAATTAAAAGACAAAGTTATGCAGATAAAAAACAATTACGAAAAACAAATATACAACGGGGACATAGGCTATATATGCGGCATAGACCAGACGGACAAGACCCTGTCGGTGAATTTCGACGGAAATATCGTCGAATACGACGTCCTTGAGCTCGACGAGCTCGTGCTGTCATATGCAATCACGATACATAAATCGCAGGGCGGCGAATTTCCGGCGGTGGTCATGCCGTTTTCGTTTTCGCACTTCGTCATGCTCGGGCGCAATCTGCTGTATACGGCGGTGACCAGGGCAAAAAAAGCGGTGGTGATGATAGGCGACGCCAAAGCGGTGAGTTATGCCGCGAAAAACAACGATTCGCGCAAAAGAAACACCACATTGGCCGAAAGGCTGAGGGAAAAGATAGAAATAACAAAATAAGGAGGGATATTTTATGAAAATCAGCGCCTCGACGATTTGCTGGATGTACGACGACAGGCGGACCGCGCTGCGAAAAGCCGCGGAAGCGGGTTTTGAGGCGGTCGAAATGATAATTATGGCGCCGGAAGTCGCCTCTTTCCACAATCACAGCCTGCGCACCTCGGCAGTCTGCGAGCTGGCGGCGGAATACAGAGAATTCAATTTGAAATGTTCGGGGGTGCACATAGGGGGGCTGCCCACCGACAAAAGGCTCGGCGGGGCGTTGGAATACGCGCATACCGCCATAGACGCCGCTTATGAACTCGGCGCCGGAGTTTTGGTCATGGGCGGACCGGACAGAGCAAGCGAGCCGTTTCGCGCCTATATCGAAGCTGTGGAATCCCTTATCCCCCATTTGGAAAAGAATTCCGTTCGGCTCGCCGTTGAAAACCACTATTTGAACTGGGTGCAGTTTATTCAGGATTACGAATTTATCTTTGATTTTATCAAAAGCCCCCTGCTGGGCATGACTTTGGATACGGGGCATTTCACGGCGGCCGGGGTAAACCCCGGCGAAGTCGCGCGAAAATTCGCGCCGCGCGTATTCAACGTGCATGTGAAAGACCATATAGGGGCCCACTGTGTCGAAATGGGCATGGGGACCACCGACAACCGCAGCTGCGTCATAGCCCTGAGAGAGGCGGGATACGGAGGTTACCTGACCCAGGAGCTCGAAGTCGCCCGCGAGATTTCGGACAGGGCGGCTGCGGACGGGCTGCGATATATGCAAACCCTGGCCCGTCAGTAAAGATGGGTGTAAATATTTAATTTTTGATTTTAAAAACGAAAGGAAAATGTATGCCTGAGAAAATAAACCTGGGCTTTATCGGCTGCGGGACGCATTCGACCAACAACACATACCCCATGCTGGCCTATACATACGGCAGGCTTGAAGCGGTCTGCGACATAGACGAAGGCCTCGCCTGCCGCAACGCCGCCCTGTACGGCGACAAATCGACAAAAGTCTACACCGACGCCGATAAAATGCTGGATGAAGCGGCGCTTGAAGGGATTATGATAGTCGGCCCGCCGGATATGCATTACAGATACGGAATGGCCGCGCTCAAGCGGGGGCTGCCCGTATATGTGGAAAAACCCCCTGCTCCAAATCTCGAAAAAACGCTCGAGATGGTAGAAGCGGCCAAAGCCAACGGTACTTTTGTGATGTGCGGTTTTATGAAGCGATTCGGCACGGCGTACAAGAAGATACGCGAAATGGCCGAAAGCAAAAAAATAGAGCTTTCGACCGGCTTTTTCAAATATTCGCACTGGTCCTGCGGCGATATTTCGATGATGTACACGATGAGCATACATATAATCGACCTCGCCATTAGTATTTTCGGCGGGGTGAAATCCGTGTACTCGGTTTGCGGCAAACCCAACGGAAACATATCCGTCACGCTGATACTGCATCATGAAAGCGGGCTGCACACGCAGCTGATGCTGGACACGTCCCACCCGCGCATACACGAGCGCGCGGAGGTATCGGGCAAAATGGACGGCAAAAACACGCTGATAACAGTCGACAACGTGCAGCATATGGAGATGCACACCGAACAGCGGGATTATACGTTTATCGACGTGCTCGCGCCCACAATGCAGCAAATCGAACCCACCGCCGGATTTGACGGAATAAGCGTATGGCGCCCGGATTACGCAATGCCCAACATGGGCCAGACCCGGCACTTTTTCCAGGGATTCGCCGGGGAGGCCCGCGAGTTTGTCGACGCTGTAAAAGAAAAACGCGCGGCATACTGTTCAAACGACGATATACTCGGCGCCATGCGCGTCATCGACGCGGTGATATCCAAGCCGAACGGATACAGCGAACTTTGAGGTGATAGTAAAATGAAATTGACCGAGCAGGACGTCCTCGCCGAAATCGCGGTGAACGAACCAAATACCGCCATGCGCAGAAGGGCGGTCAAAAAGCTCAAAATCCAGGCCGCGCTCGGCGAAGTGGCCCAGAACGACAAAAAAACCGATATCCGGATAATCGCGCTCAAAAAACTGACGGACCAGGCCACAATCGGCGAAGTGGCGAAAAACGACAAAAAAACCGACGTGCGAAGACTGGCGCTCAAAAAACTCAAAGACCAGGCCGCGCTCGGCGAAGTGGCCCAGAGCGACAAAAAAACCGATGTGCGAAGATTCGCAATCAAAAAGCTGACGGATCCCGCCGCGCTCGGCGAGGCGGCGAAAAACGACCCCAATGCGGACAACCGCAGAATCGCGCTCAAAATATTAAAAAAAATAACTGCCAGAGCGGCAAAGGCCCAAAATATATATCTGCTGCCGCAAGGCACGGGTATTTCCGCCGAAAACGGCGAAATTGACGCTGTGTTTGAAAAAATAAACGCGGCTGTTTTAGAAATCGACGTATTGGGAAAGTCCATCCATGACAAAGCCATATCGGACGATGCCGCCGCGATAAAAAACGCGCTCGTCAAAATCGCGGCGTTTTTGGACGAAGAACGAAAAAAGACCGATATCGGGCGGCGGGCTTCGCGCCTGGAACAATTTTTGGGCTATTATGTCCCGGCCACGATAAAAATACTCGAAAGTTACCGGCAGATAACGGAATACGGATTGGAAGGCGGCAACGCGCTCGAGACAAAAAAGCGCATCGCAGAAGCAATGCCGTTTATACGGGGCGCCTTTGAAAAAGAGCTCGACAACACATACGAAAACAAGATGATCGATATCACCACGGATATCGACGTGCTCGAGGCCATGCTCTCCAAAGACGGCATTTGGGAAATGTAAAGCCGGGGGGCTTGACAATTATGCCCGCCCCCCTACTTTGTGTTTTTGACAAAATCAGTCCAGCACGGTCATTTTTTTGATGATGAGCGGTTCCACCGGCTCGGAGACCGCTCCGTCAAATCCGAGCACCCTCTCGATTTCCTGAAATTTTTCGATGACCTCCATGCCCTCAATCACTTTTCCGAATGCCGCGTAATCGCCGTCCAAGCGGCTGTTGGCGGCGAGCATGATGAAGAATTCGCTGCTCGCCGAATTGTTTTGCCCGCCGATGCGCGCCATGGATATGACGCCTTTGGTGTGCTTCAGCGTGTTTTTGGCGTAGCCGTTGTTGGAGAATTCGCCCGTGATCGTCGCCGCTTCCTTTTTGGCGCCGCCGGCGTCGTAGCCTCCGCCCTGGGCCATAAATCCGTCGACGATGCGGTGGAACGTCAGCCCGTCGTAAAAGCCTTCTTTTACCAATCCGACGAAATTATCGACGGTTTTGGGGGCCATTTCGGGATACAGCTCAACAACGAACACATCTCCGCTTTCCATCTCCACTTGTATTGCCGGATTGGCCTTTTCTTTTTCTTGTTCCTGTTTTTGGCAGGACGCAACCGGCAAAACCGCGAGCAGGCATATTCCCGCATATACGGCATTTTTTACAATTTTTTTAAAATTCACAGCTCTTCTCCTATCCGCCCAATTTGCCGAATCTGTTGTTGATGGCGAGTGCGGGGTCTTGGGGCACCGGGGCTCCGATTGTTTCTTCGGGCACGTCGATGTCGCTTATTTTCTTCAGCGATTTTTTGCTGAATTCGGGCATCCAGCGGGCCTCGGCTTCGAACATTTCGGCGGTCATATCCCTGATTTCGGTCAGATTCAATACAGCCGAAGTCAGCGGGTCCATCGAAACGGCCGCGAAGGCGAGTTCCGGATCGACATTGATCGCCGCCTCGACGGCGAGGTTTTGCACGGTTATGTTGGATTGGTTCATGGCGGCGAGCTGCGCGGGCAGGTCGCCTATTGTCAGCGGGTGCAGCCCTTCGCGGTCGACATAGACGGGGATTTCGACGCAGGCGCCGTTTGGCAGGTTGGTGATATAGTTTTTATTGAGCAGGTTGCCGTTGAGTTTGAAGGCGACATTTGTCTCGATCGCCTCCAGTATATACGAGCAGTATTCCTTGCTCCTGGGTTCGAGTTCGCCCGTTTCGATCGACAGCACGTCGATTTTGTTGAATTTTTCCTGTACCGCCGACGAAAACTTGTAATAGGCGCCGCTCGCACCGCCGAAATCCGGCTGGTCGCAGTACAAATCGAGCGATTTTTTGTTTTTTCTGAACCAGGGCAGGTATTCGGACAGGTGCCCCGTGGATTCGGTCATGAAATAGCCGCAGTGGCGCATCACTTCCCCGCGCACTTTTTCATTGATGTAATATTCGGGTTTTTCCATGTTTTCTTTTAATATGGGGTATAAGTCGCGCCCGTTGTGCTCGAGTTTCAAAAACCAGGCCATGTGGTTTATTCCGGCGGCCACAAAGTCGATTTCGTCCTTGGGCGTGTTTGTATAGCCCGAAATCAGATCCATAGTGGTCTGAACCCCGTGGCACAGCCCGATGTACTTCATTTTCGTGGCCTTCCCGAGATAGGAGCAGACCATACCCATGGGGTTTACATAGTTGAGCACCACGGCGCCGGGACACAGCTCGGCCATGTCGCAGTCGATGTCTTTTAAGACATTGTATGTGCGCAGAAACCTGAATATGCCGCCGGGGCCCATGGAATCGCCTATGCACTGGTCCACGCCGTATTTTAGGGGGATCTCATAGTCCAGCCCAAACGCCTCATTGCCGCCGATCTGGAACATCAAAATCACGTATTTAGCGTCCTTGAGCGCATCGCGCCTGTCAGTCGTGGCGTAGACGCGTGCGCCGAGCTTGTTTTTGTCGATGATTTTCTGCGCGTAATTTTTCATCTTCTCGATTTTATTTGGGGTAGGGGACATCAGCGCGTACTCGAAATCCGCGAGCGAGGGCGTGTTGAACATGTCGTTCAGCAGGGTTTTGCAAAACACTATGCTTCCCGCTCCGATGAGGGCAATTTTGTTTTTCATTTGACTTTTACCTCCGTTTTTTGTTGTTTATATATTTCACTCCGACTAGGGACTGATGATCCGTATTCGGGGCGGCCATCATATACGGTATTCCGTTTATGAGCTCGTAGCGTTCGTCTTTTTTGCCGTAGATTTCCAAAAATTTTTCCGCCGTCAAAAAGGCTATCTCTCGGATGACCGGGGCATTCATCAAAAAATCCTCCGCGCGGTTTAATTTTGACCGTTACTTTGTACTTCGCAGTTCTGTTATACTACAATATTGAATTTCGCCTGCATATTGTTATTTTTCGCCGAATTGCCGTATATCGCTTCAAAAAGACTGTTTTTTGCGTCGTCCTCGACTATCTCAAAACGTCCCCCTTGATATTCAACACCTAACAATCTTGGTTCTGTCGGGGAATATAAATAATCATCCATACTATCGTCTATGATTCTCAAAGCCCCAGTAATTTTATCAATTTCAACGACTTCATATATTGTGTTATTCGTAAAAGTTGCGCGTATTCTCGGCCCCAAATACTTTACTTTCATTTCACCTTCACCCCTTTCAATTTATGGTCGTATTGTGCGCCTTTGTATTCGCACCAATGAACATCATATGTGAAATTGTCCGTATATATTATTCCACCTTTTTTTTGCCATTTTTCTTTGTCGCCGCCGAAGTCAAAAACATACTCTTCAGCGTCCCTGAATTTAGTTGATGTTCCGTCTCCGGCAATAATCCTGACATTATTTATTTCTGACCCTGCCGGCAAAATACCATTGACCATAGGAGTTCTTACATTTATAGCGAAACTTAAAATAATATTTCCCGCTTTTGCCGTTTTCGGAAACTTGCCCACATCATCACCCGCCCGAATTTATTATAGCACTTTTTGGCGTGTTTGTCAACACACACTTGAAAATTAATAAAATCATAAATTATGAAAAATATTTAAAACCGCGATTTTTTTATTGACAAACGGCGGCGAATGTGATAATATAATCACTAAAGAAACGATAAAAGGAGTGAGCGGATGCCAAAAAAATTGATTGCTGAAAAAGATGTTATACTATGGAAAGACCGGAGGCGGAGGTTAGGGCTACCGCTGAGTTTTACGCGCTATGAAGTATGTGAAGAACGTTTGATTTTACGGCGGGGTTTTTTTAACACGGTGACGGACGAAATAATGATTTACCGTATCATGGATATACAGCTCAAAAGAAAGTTTGGACAAAAAATATTCGGCGTTGGAACGGTGACGCTGGTCAGCACGGACAAAACACACCCGACCTTGGAACTGAAAAATATCAAGCGCTCCGATGAAGTCAGGCGTTTCTTGAGCAAGCTGATTCAAAAGCAGCGCATGGCGCGCGGGATATCGGGCCGCGAGTTTCTCGGCGGTATCCATGACGATATAGGCGAGTTCGAGCGTTAGAGCAAATTAAGATAAAGGAGGTTGAGGCCCATTTTGAGCCTCAACCTCGATATTGCAGGTCAAAAAAATCCATAAAAAAATTTTTTTTATTTTTTTTGTATTTTCGCTTGACATATGATGTTATATGGTGTATAATATTATTGTTTGTAACATAATATAAAAATAATTATACAGAGGGGATGCGCGGATATGAACAACAACACAAAAAATAATTTTGAAAAAGAAACCAAAATAGGTTCGGGTGAAGATCCGAACAAGGAGAAAAAAATGGCCGAAGCGGAAAAAAAATCCGCCGCCCCCATTCTTTCAGTGGGGGTGACATGGCTTGTTTTGGCGGTGGTCTTCCATATAGACAGCGCTACGAAAGTATTTTTGGCCGCTGTTTTGTCCTTTATAGTATACCAGATAACCAAGAAAAAATTCCCCGCGAAAAAAATAGAGATAATGATGGAACCCGAAAAGGTGATTGTCCCCAAAAAGCCCGAAAAGGAAGCGGCGGCGCCGCTCAGCGCCGAAGAGCTCGCACTCAGGGACTTAAATGAAAGGATAAATTTGTATTTTATCGAAATAAAACTTTTAAACGATTCCATCGGGGACGAATTTGTCTCGGGGGAACTCTACGAAATCGAAAAAAACCTGAAAAAAATACAGACTCACTTAAACGAAAAATCCGGAACTCAAAAAACAAAAAAAATCGAACAGCTCACGCAGTTTTTTGACTACTATATGCCCACCACCATAAAAATTTTGAACAGTTACAGAAGAATCGAAAGCCAGGAACTCACGGGCGAAAACGCCACAGAAACCAAAAAGCGCGTCAAGGAATCGCTGCCTTTTGTGAGAGCCGCCTTTGAAAAAGAACTCGACAATATGTTTTCCGACGAAATGATCGACATAACCACCGACATCGACGTGCTCGAAGCGGTGCTTTCAAAAGAGGGGCTGATAGAAAAAAATCCCATCTCCGGCGCAAAAGATATCCAAAACGACGTAAAAAACGATTTTTTCGATTGACAAGCGGGATATAATGCGGTATAATTGATAATGTAGAAACAGCCGCGCGTCGCGCCCTGTGAATTATTAATTATTTATTAAGGAGATTTTTACTATGGATGAAGAAATAAAAATCCCGCAGCTCACCCTGACGACGAGCTTGGACGAATTGGACGGGAAAGCGCCGGACGGAAAACCCGCCGAAATTATCGTGCTGGAAAAAAAGGACCCCGTCATAAAAGCTGAGGAACTCGAAAAACTGTCTGACGAAGAAAAGAAAATGGTCGAGGAGTTTTCAAAACAGATAGACCTGACAAACAACAACGTGATTTTGCTGTACGGCGCCTCTGCTCAAAAAAACATCGCGAATTTTTCGGACTCGGCGCTGCAGAGCGTGCGGACCAAAGATACCGGTGAAGTGGGCGCGATGCTCACGAATTTGGTGGTGGAACTCAAAAACTTCAACTCCGATTCCACCGACGAAAAAAAAGGAGGGCTTAAAGGCTTTTTTTCCAAAGGAAAACAGTCTATCGACAAAATCAGAAGCTCCTACACCTCAGTCGAAAAAAATGTGGACGTGATCGCGGCCTCTCTCAAGGGCCATCAGCAAAAGCTGCTGAAAGACGTGATGGTGCTCGACAAGATGTATGAAATGAACAAGGGCTATTTCAAGGAACTCACGCTGTACATCGCCGCGGGGGACAAAAAACTGACCGAAACAAGGGAGACCGAGCTCAAGGCATTGCAGGAAAAGGCGAAAGCCTCAGCGGACCCCATCGAGGCGCAGCAGGCGCACGATCTGATGTCGCTGTGCGACAGGTTTGAAAAAAAGCTCTACGACTTGAAACTGACCCGCAACGTCTCGCTCCAAATGGCCCCGCAGATAAGGATGATACAAAACAACGACACCATGCTCGTCGAAAAGATCCAGTCCTCAATTGTAAACACAATCCCGCTGTGGAAGAGCCAGATAGTGATGGCGCTCGGCATTTCTAATTCGCAGAATGCGATGAAGGCCCAGAAGGAAGTCACGGATCTGACAAACGAAATGCTGAAGAAAAACGCCGAAATGCTGAAAATGGGCACAATCGACATAGCGAAGGAAGCGGAGAGGGGCGTAATAGACATCGAGACGCTGAAGTACACGAACCAGTCGCTCATCTCGACTTTCGACGAAGTGATCAGGATACAGGAGGACGGCAGGAGCAAAAGGCAGCAGGCCGAGGGAGAGCTCAGACAAATCGAAGGAGAGCTCAAGACAAAACTGCTGAATCTAAGAAATTAAAAATACAAGCGAAAGGCGGTATACTACTATGAACAACCCAAACAACACCGAAAAATCCAAAACCACGATGAACGAAGAAGCCATAAAAGAAAAATACTTGAAATTGAACAAAACAAAACTGCAAACGGCAAAATTGATTTCGGTGCTGATGATTGCCGCCGCCTTGTTTTTTTCCATGTTTGTCTTCAACGAGCCGCAAAAAGTCGATAAATCGCAGGCGGTCTACGACAAAGCGGAAATTTTAAGCGATGCGACCATCCAAAAAATAGACGAACGAAACGCCGCCCTGGCGGAGCTCACAAACGGAAAAGCCAAAATCGCCGTTTTCACCGAAAAAGAAAAAAACAACCCAAAGGACTTGGAAAAGCAAGCCGAGAAGCTGCAAAAAAGCCACGTGGGCGACGACGGAATGCTGTTTTTAGCCTATATCCGGGAATCCTCCGGCGGATTCGGGGAAAATATCGGCAATTTCTTTTCGGAGCTGTTCGGATGGGAAAGCCGTCCCTATACCTATCACAAAGGCAGAAACGTGGATTTTATCCCCGATGCCGAAATAAAGAAGATTTTGGAAGCCAGCTTTGAAGGTATCGAAGATGCAAACTTCGACTGCAACTCCGCGTTCCTGGCCGCCTACAACTCATTGGCGGATCTGTTTGACGCGCATTACAGGGTAAACAGCCAAATCGGCTCTTTGCCCCCGCTGCCGGAGCTTCCCCCCTTGCCGGATTTTGACGACCCGCCGGCTTCCAACACCGCGAAAATAGTCCAGGTCGCCGTCGGGACGGCTGCCCTGTTTGTCATTTTGTTTTTCATTTTGGGTATTATGACCGGCAAAAAAACATCTGCTTCCCGCGTGTACAAAAAACCGTTCTGGTTTGGGCTCATCGGGTGACGTTTCTTATCCATTTGTCGCCGCGCAGCCGGAAAAAGGCGATGATCCATTTAAAACACTGATCGATTCTCGCGCACAAAAACACCACGGGCAAAGGCGAGCCCAGCACGATCGCATTTAGGAAAGTGAGCGGCAAAACGATCAGCCAGCCGCATATCATATCCACTTTGAACACGAATTTCCCGTCGCCGGCGCCCCTGTTTATCCCGGTGAAGCATGTGGCGTGATAGAACGTCCCCATCAAGGTGAAAGCCCCGATGGATATAAAGTTTTTGGCGAGTTTTATGGTCTCGGCGCTGAATCCGCCTTTGCCCTTGCTCACGATTTCATAGAGCGAAACGAGCGGCGTTTTCGCGAAAAACAAAACCGAACACATGACAACGCCGAAAGACGCGAAAAGTATTTGAAGGGTATTTGAATACTTCCGCGTTTTTTCATATTCCCTGGCTCCGATCGTTTTGCCGATGATCACGCACGCCGCGCTGCCGAGCCCCAGCGTGAATATTCCCGCAAGCGACATAATGACCTCGGCTATTCCGTTGGCCGACATCATGTCGCTGCCGAGCCTGCCTATTATTACCGCTTTGAAAAGCCCCACGAACCCCCACTGGACGTCGCCGAACATGATCGGCAGGCCGTATTTCGCATAATCCAGCCACATGAGCTTATCATAGCTGAGCAAATCCCTTATCTTTATCGTCACGCGCTTTTGTATTTTAAGCGTGAAGGCTGCAATTATCGAAAATTCGACGATTCTCGCAATGAGCGTGGCAATCGCCGCGCCGCGCACCCCGAGGGCGGGTATATGCAGGCTCTCATTGCCGTAAATCAAAAGATAATTGCCGGTCAGGTTGACAAAAAAGGCGACGACCGACAAAATCAGCGAAATTTTGACTATTTCGACGCAGCGCAGCATAGTCACAAATGTCTCAGTCAGGATATAGAACACATACGAGAAGCATACGATCTTTATATACTCCGCGCCGGCGTCTATGACCTCGCGGTTGTTTGTGACGATATTCATCGCGCCTTTCGGAAAAAAGAAGATGAGCGCGGTGACAACCGAGGCCAGCGACAAGCCTATGGTGAATATGACGGAAAAAACCGTTTTTATCTTTTCCAAATCCTTTTTGCCCCAGTACTGCGAGACCATCAGCGCCGCGCCGCCGGAGAGCCCCTTTATGAAAAAGGCGAACAGGGTGGTCAGGGCGTTTGCCTGCGTGACCCCGGCGAACACGATTTCCGTGTTGTCGGGTATGTTTCCCACCATCACATTGTCCAAAAACACCACGCCCAGGGAAATGAGGCTTTGAAAGGCGACGGGCAATCCCAAAAAAAGCAGCATTTTGTAAAAATTTCTGTCTTTTACCATAATTTCATCCGCCACACTTCCCGTACAAATCGTAATCGAGCACTTTTTCGATTTTCACATCGGCAAAATCGCCCTCTTCCACTCGCGTCCGCGAGGTGAAATATACCTTTCCGTCGATTTCGGGCGCGTTTGAACAGTCCCTGCCGTAATATACTTCGCTCACTTTGTCAAAGCCCTCGCACAGCACTTCCAGCGTTCTGCCGGTTTTCTTCTGATTCAGGGCGTAATTGATCCGCTTTTGAATCGCCATGACGGTTTTCTGCCTGTGCTGTTTTTCTTTTTCGCCGACTTGACCCTCAAACCCCGCGGCCGGAGTCCCTTCTTCGGCAGAGTACGCGAACGCCCCCAGGCGCTCGAATTTTGTCTCCTTCAAAAACTCGCACAGCTCGCCGAATATCTCTTTTGTCTCCCCCGGAAAACCGACTATCACCGTCGTCCTTATCGTTATATTCGGGATACTTTCGCGCAGCCTTGCAACCGCCGATTTTACCGCCGCGGCCCCCCCCGGACGGTTCATCGCCGACAGTATACCGTCGTTTATATGCTGTATGGGCATGTCTATGTATTTTACGATTTTGTCAAAGTTTTTTATCGTCTCTATCAGCTCGTCGGTTATTTTGTCGGGATAACAGTATAAAAGCCTTATCCATTTTATCTCCTCGATTTCACAGAGCCCGGAGAGCAGCCCGGGCAGATTGTCATATCTTGTGGTATCCTGGGCCACCACGCACAGCTCTTTTACCCCGATGTCCGCGAGTTCCCGGGCTTCCTTTATTATATCCCCGGCTTCCCGCGCCAAAAATCCGCCCCGGATCGAAGGGATCACGCAGTATGAGCAGCAATTGTCGCACCCTTCGGCGATCTTTATATACGCCGTATATTCCGGCGTGGTCAGAATCCTCTCCCCGCCGGGGACAAATCCGTCGCAGGGCCCGATGGATACATATTTATCCGAATGATCCGAATTATCCGAAGAGCTCTTATTTTCTATATACCTGACCGCTTTTAAAATGTCGTGTATCGAAAAAACCCCGATGAGCGCGTCCACTTCGGGCAGCTCGGACAGGATTTGCTCGCCGTAGCGCTGGGCGAGGCAGCCGCAGACGATTATCCCTTTTAGCTGTTTTTTGCCGTTTGTTTTCAGCCACGCCACATCGAGTATGTTGTCTATCGCCTCTTGTTTCGCGCTTTCGATGAAAGCGCACGTGTTTATAATGACCGCATCGGCCAAAATTTCCTCGGTTACTATCTCATATCCGTTGTCGGCCAGAATCTTCAGCATTATTTCCGTGTCTATCTGGTTTTTCGGACAGCCGAGAGAGATAAAACCCACTTTAAAAGCTCCGTTCATTGCCTAATCCTCATCTTCCATGTAATCTATCATGTAATCTATGTCTTTATCCGTAAAGGCGGCGACCGCATTTCTGGCCGAAGGATACCTGTACCCGTTTCGCACAAGCATGTTTACCGCCTTTTGTATTTCATTTTTGTCGGATTTATCCAACCGGTCCAAGTTTGCGCCGTATTTTTTTTCCAGAAGGCCGGTCATATTGGAAAGCTCGCTTTCTTCGTCTGAAAAAGACTCGTCCTCCAGGATTTCGTTTATGATATCGGACGGTATGCCTTTTTGATACAGATGCTGTTTTATTTTGCCGCTGCCGTATTTTTTGTATTCCTTGAGATATTTCGCCTTGTCGGCGGCGTACCTGCGGTCGTCGAGGTAGCCCTGCGCCTCGAATTCGCCGCAAACCAGCAGGCAAAGGGTCTTCAGCAGCCCCGGATCGGTTCCGGGGCTGTTTTTGCGGAAAGCGAAATACAGCTTTTGGAAAAGCTGTTTTTTGGGGACGTCGGTCAGGGCGACCTTGGATATGGCCGATTTGTATATGGTGTATTTTTTCGACAGGAAAGCCAGAAAGCCCGCGCAGTCGCCGTCAAAATATCCGTTGGTTTCACTCAGGCCTATTTTGTCCGTGTCTATCGTTATGTTTTCAAGGCGGCTTTCCGGCTTGCACTCAAAAGGCAGGTTTTCGTAGTCTTTGAGCAGTATCCTGTATTTTTTCCCGTCGGACAGCTCGCACCGGACGTAATTGTCCGCGAGAAATATTTCAACCGTGTCGACTATTATCATAAAAATAACAAAAATATGTTTTAATCTTCGAAATCTTCCACGACTATGTCGAGCGGGACGTCGTCCGGGTCCACTTCGCCGTCTTCGCCTTCCGAATCCTTCACTTCCTCTTCTGTGAGCGTCACTTTCTCGGCGTTGGCCCTGACCAATTTTTCTATCTCCTCGGCCAGATCCTTATTTTCCTTGAAATATTTGGCGACTGCCTCTTTGCCCTGGCCTATCCTTTCGCCGTTATACGAAAACCATGAGCCGCTCTTTTTAATTATGTCCATATTTGTGGCAAGCTCCAGTATCTCGCCTGCGTGGTCTATGCCTTCGCCGAACGTGAGCACGAATTCCGCGATTTTGAACGGGGGGGCGACTTTGTTTTTCGCGATTTTGCATTTGACCTTGTTGGCCACCGCCTCTTTGGCTTCGGTGATCGTTTCGGTTTTCCTTATATCTATCCTGACCGAGGCGTAGAATTTCAGCGCTTTGCCCCCCGTGGTGGTTTCGGGCGCGCCGTACATCGCCATCGACGAGCGGAGCTGGTTGATGAATATGACGAGGCAGGAGGTGCGGGATATGCTCCCCGAAAGTTTGCGCAGAGCCTGTGACATCAGCCTCGCCTGCAGCGCCATGTTCTTGTCGCCCATATTCCCGTCGATTTCCTCCCTGGGAACAAGCGCGGCCACCGAGTCCACCACGATGATGTCGATCGCCCCCGAGCGCACGAGCTTATCGGTTATCTCAAGCGCCTGTTCGCCGTAGTCCGGCTGTGAAATCAGCAGATTGTCCGTATCCACGCCGATTTTTTTGGCGTAAACGGGGTCGAGGGCGTGTTCCGCGTCGACAAACGCCGCCATTCCGCCCGCTTTCTGGCACTGCGCCACCGTCGAAAGCGCGAGAGTCGTCTTGCCCGAGGCTTCCGGGCCGTAGATCTCGACAATCCTGCCTCTGGGAAGCCCGCCGATGCCCAGCGCGAGGTCCAAAGTCAGCGAACCCGTGGGTATCGCGCTCACATTCATTCTCGCGTGCTCGCCGAGTTTCATGATCGAGCCCGCGCCGAAACTCTTTTGGATGTCGGCCATGGCGTCCTTGAGCGCCGCCTTTTTTTGTTCTTCATTTTCCGGCAGATCTTTTTTTATCTGCCCCAAATTTGATTTCGCCATCTTTTAATTCTCCTTTTTCATCTTTAAATATTTTGGTTGAAATTTGTGACATTGGTTTACATATATTATTATATCATTTTACAGATGACAACAGCGTGTCATATTAAAAACGAACGCTTTGTAAAGTTTTTTTATGTCCCGCGACTACGCGCTCCACTTTGCCGTAGTCGCGGACAGTGTCACAAAAAAAGCCGATTTCGCCGAACATTTCGGCTATTTTTCCGCTTTGGTTTATACCGCACTCGAAAACAGCGGCGGCGGCGCCTCCGGCGAAATTTTTTATTATGAACCGGTAAAAGTCCAGCCCGTCCGCCCCGCCCGAAAACGCCGCTTCCGGCTCGTGGGAGAGCTCCGTTTTTTCGGATTGCAGCCGCGCGACTTCAAATTCGGTCAGATACGGCGGGTTTGAAACTATCATGGCGTTTGGCGTTATGATTTTTATGATCTGCGCGAAATCGGCGAATATATCCAAGAGGTAAAAATCCGCCCTGCCGGCCACCCCGTTGATTTTCGCGTTCTCCGCGGATATTTCGAGCGCGCCGCGCGATATATCGACCAATGCCGCCCGCAAATCACCTCTGCGTTTCAGGGCCGATATCGAAACGCACCCCGACCCGCTGCAAAGGTCGAGCACAAACGCCCCCGGCTTCGCGTTTTTTATTATGTATTCCGTCAGAAACTCGGTCTCCGGCCGCGGTATCAGGCAGTCTTTGTTTAATTTATACACATCGCCGTAAAATTCCCACTCGCCGAGTATATACTGTAAAGGCTCCCGGCTTTCCCGGCGTTTTATCATATCTTCCGTCTCGCTTGGGGAGAGGGTGTTTTTTTTCGCGTGTTCGGCGATTATCCGGCTTTCGAAGGCGTGGCTCTCTATGCCCGCGCGCTTTAACCTGTCCGAAATTTTTTCAATCCGCATTTTCAAAACAGGGTTCCTGGTCCCCGTTTTCATTTTCATTCTCGTTTTCGTTTTCGTTTTGCCTTTCGGCGGGGTCCATTTTGAGCGCGGCCCTCAGAGATACCACGGCGACCTCCACCTGCATGTCGTCGGGCTTTTTCGTGGTGAGCCTCTGGATCCAAAGCCCCGGGGCCGAGATTATTTTTACTATCGCCGAGTCGTGTTTTCCGGCGTATTTTATGAACTCAAATCCGATGCCTATGATAAACGGGAATACCGAAAGCTTAGCGGCGAGCCTGAGCCAGAAGGCCGCCGCGCTCGAAAAGCCGAAATATTCATTTGTGAAATCGGGAATGGCCATGCCCACCAAAAACCCTATTATCATCATGACGATCATAAACGAAGTGCCGCACCTGGGATGGAACCTCGAATATTTTTTGGCGTTTTCGACGGTCAATTCCTCTGCGGCTTCATAGCAGAACACGCACATATGCTCCGCCCCGTGATACTGGAAGGTGCGCTTTATGTCCTTGAGCAGGCTGACAAGCAGGATGTATAAAATAAAGATCGCAACCCTTGTGATCATCTCCACAAGGCTTATAAACCAGCCGCCTTTTTTAAATCCGGTTATCTCCGTGATTTGTTTGCCGAGAAATGTGGGCAGGAAAAAAAACAGCCCGAACGACAGCGCGAGCCCGAGCACCGTCCCTATAATCGACGCAATCAGCACGAGATTTGAAGATTCCTTCTTTTCTTTTTTCTCTTTTTTTTCTTCTTTTGCTTCTTTTTCGGCGGGCGGCTCTTCCGCCTCGGCGAGCCCGAGCATATCGGCCGATTCGTTGAGGGTGGACATGGACATGGCCATCATTTCGATAAAATTCACAAACCCCCGTACTACGGGAATATTCAATATTTTATGTTTGTCCCTTTTCGATTGATACGGCCTTGTTTTTTTTACTATCTCGCCGTTTTCCCTGCGCACCGCAATCGCGATAGTTTCCTTAGATTTCATCATGACGCCTTCGAGGACCGCCTGGCCGCCGACCGTCCCCTTGACCGATTCTTCCTTTTTTTCTTTTTTTTCTTTGTTTTTACCCATAAATCAACCAACCTCAAAATCACAACAATACTTTGCTTTTGATTATACATCATTTTTGCGTCAAATACAAGGGCATTTTGTTAATTTTTGTCCCCGAACATTTTTTTAAGGTTCAGCGAAGCGGCGTAGAGTTCATTTTTGGAAAACTTCGCGCTTTGGGCCACATATTTCACGGCGTCTTTTGCGCTGCAGTTGTTTTTGACCATGGCCTCCACAATCAGCGCTTCGGCCGGCATGTCAAAAAGCGGGGCGGGGGCGCTTTTTTTATAAAAATTCGCCGCCGCCGTATATTCGCCTTTTTCCGCGTTGGGATTATTTCGAAGCTGTTCCAAAACCTGCGCGGGGGAGCCCCTGTAGATCATTTCGAATTTTTTTGTCAAATCGTTGCAAAGGCAAATTTCGCATTCCGGAAAATTACCTTCAATACATTCAAAGGTCTTTATTATCCTTTTCGGTGACTCGTAAAAAACATACACACCCGCTTCGGTTTCGAGTTTTTCCGCCAATTTTTTCGCCTCGGAAATTTCCCGTGGGAAAAACCCCAAAAACACAAACGTCCCTATGTCGAATCCCGAGATTGAAAGCGCCAGAACGGCCGCGCACGACCCGGGCAAGCCCACTACCTCGATATCGTTTTCCACGGCGCGCCTGACAAGGAGGCTTCCGGGGTCGGATATGCACGGAGTGCCCGCGTCGGATATGAGCGCGATATTTTTTCCGCTTTTCAGCTCTTTTATAAAATACGCGGCGCAGTTTGCCTCATTGAATTTATGATTTGAGACGAGCTTTGTCCTTATATCGAATTTACAGAGCAGCGTCATCGAATTTTGCGTATCCTCAGCCGCTATGATATCCGCCCCGCGCAAAGCTTCGATTGCCCGGGGCGGCATATCTCCCAGATTTCCTATCGGAGTGGCCGCTATATACAACTTGCCGTTCACATTTTTTTCATGTCGGCGATTTTTATCCCCTCGCCGCTCAAATATTTTTTCAATTCTCCGACTGTAAAATTTCTTTCAAGCCTCGGCGAGTACAGCATGCTGCTGATTATCGCCGACTGCGCTTTTGTCTTTGTGAAAACTTCGGCCAGATGCTCCGGGCGGCCCGCGCCCCCCGAAGCGATGACCGGAACCGTCACGAGCTCCGCCGCCCTGCCCGTTATCTCCAGGTCAAACCCCGAAGCCGTGCCGTCTTTGTCTATGCTGTTGACGCAGATCTCACCCGCGCCCAGCTCCGCCCCGCGCCTGACCCATTCCAGCGCGTCCATTCCGGTATAGGTCCGCGCCCCGTCGATGGCCACTTCATATCCGCTGGGTATTTTTTGGCTTATGCCCACCATTTTCACCTGCGTCGACAAAACAACGCGCCCCGGGCCGAACTCTTTGGCGGCGTCCGCAATTATCTGCGGGTTTCTGACCGCCATCGAATCCACGCTGATTTTGTCGGCGGCCCCCACTTCAAAGACCTCGCGTATGTCGTCTATATTTCTTATGCCGCCGCCGACGATAAAGGGAACGGTCACTTTTTTCGCGACCTTTTTCAGGGTTTCTATGTCGATTTTTCTTTTTTCCGCGCTCGCGGTCACGTCGAAAAATATGAGGCCGTCTATTTGCTGGCTGCAGATCTCCGAAACCATTTCCTCCGCGGGGGCGACGTCTATATTGTCCTCGAATTTTTTGCCTTTGGTCACTTTGCCGTTTATTGTATCAAAACACGCGATGAGTTTTTTTTCATCCATAAAAAGTAATTATTTTCCGCCTTTCGTCATTTTCACACCCAGCCGCGCAGTTTTACCGCTTCGGCCACGCGTTTTATCGCGATCACATAAGCTGCGTCGCGCATATACAGATCCATTTCCTTAGATATGTCATATACCGCAGCGAACGCGGTTTTCATCGCTTTTTCCAATTTTTCCAGAACTTCTTCCTTTTCCCAGAAATAATTCATGTTGCACTGCACCTGCTCGAAATAGCTGCAAGTCACGCCGGCGGCGTTGCACAAAAAGTCGGGCACCAAAAATATGCCCTTGTCCCATACAAGCGCGTCGCAGTCGGGGGTGGTGGGGCCGTTCGCGCCCTCGCATATTATTTTTACGCTGTCTTTTATGAGCGGGAAATTTTCGGGCGTGATCTGGTTTTCACGGGCGGCGGGAATGAGTATATCCACTTCCTGTTCCAGCCATTTCGAGCAGTCCTTTCTTTCTTCGCCCTCGAACACTTCATATCCGAGCCCCAGCCCTTTGGCCTTGTCGATGCTCCCGAAGGAATTTTTAAAGCCCGCCAGCTTTTCCACATCTATCCCGGCCTTGTTTATGAATGTATAGACTTTTTTGTCGGCGTTGTGGTAACATGCCACACATACCACTTTTCCGCCCAATTCCACATATTTTTTCGCCGCGTATTCGGCCACGGCCCCAAAGCCCTGGAGCGACGCTGTGGTTTTTGATATGTCAAGACCCATGATTTTCAAGGCTTCGGCGAGCGTCCAGATTATTCCGTAGCCCGTGGATTCCGTCCTGCCCAGCGAGCCCCCCATCCCCACCGGTTTCGCGGTGATCATGCCGGGATAACGCCCTCCGGCGATCGCTTCGTACTCATCCAGCATCCAAAGCACATGCTGGGCGTTACTGCCTATGTCGGAAGCGGGAACGTCGGAGTTTGGGCCCAGCTGGCTGTACAACTGACGGATATACCCGCGGCAGAGCCTTTCCTGTTCGCCTTGCGAAAGAGTTGACGGGTCGCATATGACCCCGCCTTTGCCTCCGCCGAGCGGGATATTTAAAACGGCGCATTTCCATGTCATCCACATGGACAAGGCCTTTACGTCGTCTATTGTCTCGTGCGGGTCGAAACGTATCCCGCCTTTCGCGGGTCCCCTCGCGTCGCTGTGGCGCGCGCGGAAACCGGTGAATACTTTGGTTTTGCCGTCGTCCATTTTTACGGGAATTGAAGCCTGCGTTATTTTCATGGGCTGGCGCAGCAATTCCCTCATGCCGGGTTCCAGGCCGATGATTTCGGCCACCCGGTCGAACTGGGCCTGTGCGTTTTCAAAAGCGTTGTATTTTGCCTGAGACATAATTAAGATACCTCCTGAAATTTGATTGTGATTTTTTCTATCCCCCATTATACACCGGTTGCGATAAGATGTCAACATTTTTTTTGCGGCATTTTACCGTTATTTTATAAGCATGGGCTCATAATGGCTTTTTTGCAGTTTGAC
>Ga0123356_10000913_pt1 | contig 32714 bp, 26 predicted proteins | sample TergutEmb28metaG_2_FD_92546 | JGI IMG/M metagenome (GOLD analysis project Ga0123356, IMG submission 92546) | Embiratermes neotenicus P3 segment gut microbial communities from Petit-Saut dam, French Guiana - Emb289 P3 | ecosystem: Host-associated > Arthropoda: Insects > Digestive system > Gut ...
GCCGCGTCATCAGCGTCACCGACTACGGAGCCTTTGTCGAACTCGAACAGGGCATCGAAGGCCTGGTCCATGTCAGCGAAATGACGTGGTCGAAGCGCATGAAGCATCCCTCGAAGCTGGTGAACGTCGGCGACCAGGTCGAGTGCGTGGTGCTCAATGTAAATCCGACTGAACGCCGCATCTCGCTCGGCATGCGCCAGCTGGCAGCCAATCCGTGGGATTCCCTTCATGAGAAGTTTCCGGTCGGCATGACCGTCGAAGGCCGGGTCCGCAACCTCACCGACTTCGGCGCCTTCGTCGAAATCGAAGACGGCATTGACGGCCTGGTCCACGTGAGCAACCTGAGCTGGACCAAGCGTGTGAAGCATCCCTCAGAGGTCCTGAAGAAGGGTGACCGCGTCAAAGCCGTTGTTCTCGCGATCGAACCCGATAAGCGCCGCCTCTCGCTCGGCATCAAGCAGCTGCAGCCCGACGTCTGGGAGTCCTTCTTCGCGACACATCACATCGGCGACGTGGTCCACGGCAAAGTCCTGCGGGTGGCGGCATTCGGCGCCTTCGTCGAAATTGCCGAAGGGGTCGAGGGCCTGTGCCACAAGTCCGAAGCAACTGACGAGAACGGCCAACCGCTGCATCTCGAACCGGGCATCGAGCATGACTTCAAGATCATCAAGATGAATCCGGACGAGAAGAAAGTAGGCTTGAGCATCCGCGCAGTCGGCGAAGAAGCCTCGCGCTCGGAAGTTGAAGCCTACAAGCAACCGGTCTCGAGCACCAGCTCCACCATCGGCGAACTAATCTCCTGGAAGCGCGCCAGCAACGAAAACAACTAGCTCGTCTTCTGAATTGAGAGCGCAGCCGAGGGCTGCGCCTTTTGTTTCTCGGGGAAAGGAGACGACGAAAGACCGTCGCTTTATGTATCCCCGCGCCGGCTGTCTCTGGTCGGCCGGAACCTGGTTCGCCCGGAATCATTCTTCACGTCGCATTCTATGATTCTGTGATGGGCAGGAGCGGGTGCAGACGTCTCTCCTTACTGAAGGATCATTGGAATTCAGGCCGTAACGGCACCGCCCCCTTCATCGCGCTCGCGTTCTTCCCCGTCCGCCTTGTCTTGATTGAATTCAGTGCACAGGATTCTCGCTCTCTTTCACCGGAACTGCGGGGACTCCCGGGGACTCCCCGGGAACTCCAAGTGACGTTGTTCCCTCTCTAACGCCTGTTCTAGAATCGTTGGTTTGGGTTGGATCATCTCTTACCGAAGGACTCATTCCCTTGCCCGAAATCATTTACGACCTAGCCATCATTGGCAGTGGCCCTGCCGGATACACCGGCGCCATCCGCGCCGGTCAATACGGGCTGAAAACCGCTCTCATCGAAAAGGACGGATTCCTGGGTGGCACCTGCCTGCACGTAGGCTGTATCCCCACTAAAGCGTTACTGTTCAACGCCGAACTATGGGATCACCTTAAAGAGGCCAAGGAATTCGGCATCGAGGGTGTCGATGCGCGAAAGTTGAACTGGGCTGCCATCCAGGAGCGCAAAGCTAAAATCGTCTCCAAACATACCAAGGGCCTCGAATTCCTGATGAAGAAAAACAAAGTCGAGACCATCCGAGGCTATGGCAAGCTCACCGGCCCGGCGCAAAGTGGAGTGTTCACGGTCGAAGTCAGCGACGACAGCAAGGCAACAAATCTCAAAGCCAGGAATATAATCCTGGCCACAGGCTCGGAGGCGCGCATGCTCCCGGGCCTCGAAGCGAACGATCGCGTCCTTACCAACATCGAAGTCCTGAACCTGAAAGAAATCCCCAGGTCGCTGGTAATCGTTGGCGCCGGCGCAGTAGGAGTGGAATTCGCTTCGATCTATCGCTCCTTCGACAGCGAAGTCACGATCGTAGAAATGCTGCCACGTCTGGTCCCGGTCGAAGACGAAGAAGTAAGCAAAGAACTCGCGCGCGTATTCCGCAAACGCGGCATCAACTTTCATACCAGTGCGAAAGTCGACAAAGTAGAGAAGACAAAAACCGGAGTAGCGGTTACCATCACCGTCGAGGGCAAAGCACAGAAGATCGACGCCGAAAAAATCCTGATCGCGGTCGGCCGCAGGCCGCGCACAGAAAACATCGGCCTCGAGCGCACGAAAATCAAACCCGACCGCGAGTTCATCAAGGTCGACTCCTGGATGCAAACCGCCGAGCCGGGTGTCTACGCAGTAGGCGACATCGTTCTCGGCACACCGCAACTGGCCCACGTGGGAGCGATGGAGTCACTGGTCGCCGTCGCTAAGATCGCTGGCAAGCCTGCCAAGCCGATCAACCCCGAACACATCCCCGGTGCAACCTACTGTCACCCGGAAATCGGCAGCGTCGGTCTGACCGAAACCAAAGCCCGCGAAGCCGGATACAACGTGAAGGTCGGCAAGTTTCCCTTTACCGCCAACTCCCGCGCCAGCATCGTAGGACAGCACGAAGGCTTCATCAAGATCGTGAGCGACGCCGACTACGGCGAGATTCTCGGCGTCCACATCATCGGCCCGCAAGCCACGGAGTTGATCGCCGAGGCCGTGGCCGCAATGGAGTTGGAAGCAACTGTAGAAGACCTGATGTGGACGATCCACGCCCACCCCACATTAGCCGAAGCGATGCTCGATGCATCCAATAGTGTGTATGGAATGGCACTCAACGCATAGAAGCGAGGGAGTTTGATCTCTGTCGTCCAGCTCGGCATCGTCGACTACGCCACCGGTTTAGCCTTGCAACAGCAACTCGTCGCACTCCGGAAAGAAGAGAAAATCGGCGACGTTCTCCTCCTGCTCGAACACAAACCAGTCATTACCCTGGGTCGCAACGCGAATGCAGCCAACGTAGTAGCCTCACCCGAATTGCTCAGGCAGCGCGGCGTCGAACTTTTCGAATGCGATCGCGGCGGCGACGTCACCTTCCACGGCCCCGGCCAAATCGTTGGGTACCCCATCTTCAACCTCCGCGGATTTTTCCGTGAGGCCGCCCCCGGGAGCGCACGCCAAACGCTCGGCGTAGTCGAATTCGTGAGACGTCTCGAGGATGTCCTGATCCGCACCTGCGCCGACTTCTCCATCCCCACCCAACGACTAACAGGCCTAACCGGAGTCTGGACAAATCCGGATCGTGCCGACCAAGCACCTGAAAAGACCGGGGCTTCAGCCGCCGAACACCAGAACCGCGAAGCCAAGATCGCGGCCATCGGCGTCCACATCTCCCGCTCGGTCACGTCGCACGGCTTCGCTCTCAACGTGAATACAGACCTAAGCAACTTCAACCTCATCATTCCCTGCGGCATCGCGAGCAAGCCCGTCACGTCGATGCAGATCGAACTCGGCGGCGAACTCGACGTCAACGCCGTAGCCGAATCCATCTTCCGCAACGTCGGCGTAGTCTTCCAGAGTCAGATTCTGTGGGTCGAGACGACCCTCGACGCGTTGCTAGGCCGCACCGTCGGTGTCCCCATGAAGCTGCCCGCCGAGCTGCGCCAACTCCATAAAGAAGATGACACCGCCTGGGCCTGACGATCGCCCAGCCAAACATCGACCGAGAGCGGCAACGGGAGTGAATGGGATAGCTCGAGCCCCCGGCAGACCACCATCGATCCGCAGCATCTTCACCGAAATGTCACCACGGTAAAGGGAATCATCCCCTAGTAGAACATCCCCGGAACCGGTCCTAGCCCTTTTCCCCTCCGTCGCGATACCATCAATACACCGCGCCTCCCGCGCCGCATCCCATGCCCAACAAAAAATCGAAGTCCAAATCCAACCCCAACGGCAACCGCCCGCGCAACGGATCGCGGTCGAAACCTGCTCATGTGGGAACGGCTGCCCCCCTCGGGCGTCCTGTCGGGGATAGCTCGACAGCCACTGCCGGGGGAAACTCCAATCTCCGCACCTACGAAATCCCTGACCTCCGCCTGGAGCACCCAATCTTCGCCGTACACCAGGTCGTGGAGAAAGATGAAGAAGGCATCGACCACGCCCGCTATGAAGTAGAAGGCGACCTAAGCGCACCCGTGCCCCCCCTCCGCGATTCCAGATTTCTCACTAAGCAGCAGTCCATCGAGATCTACCGTTACATGCTGCTGAACCGAAAAATGGAGGTCGCCCTGGAAAATCTTTATAAGCAGGGCAAGGTAGTGGGAGGAGTCTACTTTGGTCTGGGCCAGGAAGCCTGCTCCTGCGCCAGCGCCTACGCCCTCGACAAAGACGACTGGTTCGCCCCCATGATTCGCAATCAAGGATCGCTTCTGGTCCGCGGGTTCCGGGCCAGCGACACCATGATGCAGTACATGGCCAAAGCCGACTCGCCCACCAAAGGCCGCGACGGCACTTCACACTTCGGCGACATCGAAAAGCGCAACATGGTCTCGCCCATCTCGATGCTAGGCGACCTTATCCCGGTCCTGAGCGGCGTAGCCCTTGGTGCTCGCCTCCAGGGACGCAACGTCGCCGTCATGACCTACATTGGCGACGGAGGCCAATCCACCGGCGTCACCTACGAAGGCATCAATTTCGCAGCCGTCCAAAATCTAGGCCTGGTCCTGTTTGTCGAAAGCAACCTGTGGGCATATTCGACGCCCAGTGAAATGCAGTATCGCTTGAAAGACTTGGCCGAACGCGCCATCGCATACGGCATCCCCGGCGTGATCGTCGACGGCACCGACGCCCACCAGGTCTACGACGCCGCCCGCGAAGCCGTCGAACGAGCCCATGAGGGCAAAGGCCCCACGCTGATCGAAGCCAAGATGATGCGCATGAAAGGCCACGCCATCCACGACGCCGCCGACTATGTGCCCAAAGAGCTATTCGACTTCTGGAAAAAACGCGACCCGCTTGCACGATTTGAGAGTTACCTGGTGAAAGACAAGAAGTGGTTGACCCCGAAAGAGAATGAAACTCTGATCGCAGAAGTAGAACAAGTTATCGAGGCGGAGCGAGAGATAGCCGTGAACTCCCCGATGCCCACTGCCGAATCAGCCGAAGGCGGAGTCTTCTGCGAAAACGGTTGCCACGAAATCAAACCAAAATACGGCATGCCAAAAGTAAGGAAGGGAACCGCAGCCTACAGGGAAACCGAAGCCACCGTGCACTTGAAATAGGTTGATCCGTGCTAGTCCGCGCCAATCCGTGGCGGCTGAAATGCTTTGACACTTTGAAACCCTGAAACCTGATCCTATGCAGCTCACCTACCTCGAAGCCATCCGCCAGGGAATCTGGGAAGAAATGGAACGCGACCCCACTGTCTTCTGCTTAGGTGAAGACATTGGCATCTACGGCGGCGCCTTCAAAGTCACCGACGGATTCATCGACCGCTTCGGTCCCGAGCGGGTCATCGACACGCCCATCGCCGAATCCGCCATCGTCGGCGCCGCCTTCGGAGCCTCGCTGACCGGCATGCGTCCCGTCGCCGAATTCCAGTTCATGGATTTCATCGGCTGCGCCATGAACCAGATCTCCAACATGGTCGCCAAGACGCACTATCTCTGGGGCGCTCCCGCCCCGCTCGTTCTTCGCGGCCCCAGCGGCGGATACGTTCACGGCGGCCCCTTCCACTCCCAGAATCCCGAAATGTGGTTCGTCCACAATCCGGGCCTGAAAGTAATCTGCCCCGCCACGCCCTACGACGCCAAGGGCCTCATCAAATCTGCCATCCGCGACAACAACCCTTGTGTCTTCTTCGAACACAAATATCTCTATCGCCGCATTAAAGAGGAGGTCCCGCAGGACGATTACGTAGTCCCGATCGGGAAGGCGCGCGTAGCAAGGGACGGCCGCGACCTCAGCGTAATTACCTACGCGGCGATGGTACACACGGCATTGGAAACAGCCGACATCCTGAGCAAAGAGGGGATCGATCTCGAAATCCTCGATCTGCGCACCGTCTCGCCTCTGGATCGCGAAGCGATCGCGCAAACGGTAAAGAAGACCAACAAAGTCATCCTCCTCCACGAGCACTCCCGCACCGGAGGCCTCGCCGGCGAACTCGCAGCCATCATCAACGAAGAAGCCTTCGACTACCTCGACGGCCCCATCGTCCGCATTGCCGGCCTCGACTCCGCGATACCATTCTCCCCGCCGCAGGAGCACCACTACCTGCCTAAAGTGGAAGACGTCGTCCGCGAGGCCCGCCGCCTGAAAGCCTATTAACTCGTGGAGCGGCCGCCGCCCTCGTCCGCCGATGTGGGAACATCGCTGCATCTTAGTTAGGTTTGGATCATGAACAAGCCGCCCCAGCGAGTGACCAGCAACTAGCGCGCGCGATCCACTCGCTGTGCGGCGACGCCTTCGGAGAACGATTCTTTCTTCATCCCGAAATGGGGCGTTCTTTGATTGCTCAGAAAGCCCTCCCGTCGCCGCCTTGGCGTTTCACCGATGACACCCGAATGGCAATTGCGATCACCCAGATCCTCGAGGCGTTCGAAGAGATTCACCCGGAACGATTGGCTGAGAACTTTGGCAGGGGCATTCTGGCGGACCCCCATCGCGGCTACGGCGCGGCCATGCACTCTTTGCTCCCTGAGCTTGCGGCGCAACCCGCACGCTGGAAAGAGCTGTCAAAGCAGCTGTTCAAAGGGAATGGCTCCTTCGGCAATGGTGCCGCGATGCGCGTCGCCCCCATTGCGCATTCTTCGCGGACGATCTCGAAACCGCCCTCAAGCAAGCACACTTGTCTGCCCAAATCACACACAGTCATCCCGAAGGCGCCGCCGGTGCCATCGCCGTCGCAATGGCAACCGCGCTCGCATGCCGGCACAAGAGTGCGCCACTCGCTCCTGGCGATTTCCTGCAGCACATCTCGGACCGCACACCCGAAAGCGAAGTTCAGCGTGGCATCGCCGACGCGATCACTCTTGCGGAAAACGCTACCCTGGACTCAGCCGTCGCCGCACTAGGAAACGGCGCAAAGGTCAGCGCACAAGATACTGTGCCGTTCTCTCTGTGGGCTGCGGCTCATCATCTCGACAACTATGAAGAAGCTCTCTGGGCTACCGTCAGCGGCCTCGGCGATCGCGACACAACATGCGCCATCGTCGGCGGCATCGTAGTGATGTCTGCGGGTATCGAGTCCATTTCGCCCTTGTGGATCGAAGCTCGCGAGCCGCTCCCTGCCTGGTTCCTCTAGCCCCGCCCCGAAGGCTTGTAACAAGCACCCGCGACCTCTCCCTATATAGGTGTATATATGTGTACTCAACTGGCGCCGCCGCTGTCTCATCTGCCACAATACCTCCGGAGGTCTCATGGGTAAATTCTTCCTGGGCGTCATCATCACGCTTCTCGTTCTGTTTCTCGGAGGACTCGGCTACGCCATGCTCGGATTCGTCCCCACCACCGCCAACGTTGAACCAGCGCATCTCGAGAGCCATCTCGCCATGAGCGCCGTGGACGCGTCCACGGAACGCCACGCCCCACGCACTACCAACCCGCTCATGCCGAGCGACGACAACCTCATTGAGGGCATGAAACTCTACACCATGAACTGCGCCCTCTGCCATGGAGGCCTCGACCGCAAGCCCTCCACGCTGGCCGCATCGTTCTACCCGCCGCCCCCCAATCTCATCTCCGATCCCCCAGATGACCCCGAATGGCACATCTTCTACACCATCCGCACCGGCATCCGCTATACCGGCATGCCCGCCTGGGACAAAGCTCTCACCGAGCAAGAGATGTGGAAGATCACCACGTTCCTTTCCCACATGGACAAACTTCCCCCCGCCGTTCAGGAATACTGGAAAACAAGCTTCAGTCCCGCACCAGCGCCTGACACGAAAGAAGACGAGAAGAAGGAAGGCAAAGATAAGGATAAAGACAAGGACCAGCACGAACACCACTGATCGGAAGTTTCCTCGCTTAGAAGGGGCGCGGCTTCAAGCCGGTCGTGAGATCTCAAGCGGCTGGGGTAGACCTATACCTGTGTGCGGCGGTTCGCCACCAACCCAACTGCGGCGTGGGAGCTTCAAGATCGAAGAGGGTTCTGAGTGGCAACGCTTGCCTCGCTGCCATTGGGGCGCATCTGAGACCGGGACTTCAGCCCCTGCGGTCGATTGCTGCCACCCGCTATAATATCCGTTTGCGCCCAAGCTGAATTCCCCGAACGTGGGCCTCATGGAAGGAACTCATGCCAACTGACATCATCATGCCCCAGATGGGCGAATCCATCGTCGAAGGCACCATCACCAAGTGGCTGAAAAAGCCCGGCGACAAAGTCCAGCGCGACGAACCCCTCTTCGAAATCTCTACCGACAAAGTCGACGCCGAAATCCCCGCCCCCGCCTCCGGCGTGCTGCGAGAGATCAAGGTCACAGAGGGCACGACAGTAGGCGTCAACACAGTAGTCGGCACAATCGCCGCAGATGGCGAAGCCCCAAGCAAGCCCGCCGCAGCGCCCGCGAAAGCCGCGCCAGCAGCCGAAAGTAGCGCCGGCTCCCCGCCGCCTGTCGCAGGGCCGTCTCGGCCGAGCACCCCGGAGCCACCACCGCTGGCCAAAGAAGAAGACGAAGAAGCCCGCTCCTCCCCGCTGGTCCGCAAAATCGCCCGCGAGCACAGCATCAGCCTCTCCGAAGTCCCGGGCACCGGACTCGGCGGCCGCATCACCAAGCAGGACATCATGCAGTTCATCGAAACTCAGGGAACTCCGCAGCCGAGTCCCGCTGCCCCTGCACCGACCCCCGCTGCCCCTGCACCGACCCCCGCACCTGTCCCCCCTGCCCCTGCAGCGGCCTTCGCTCCGTCCGGGCCCGTCGCTCCGGCCCCCCGCCTGGCGGCTCCCGCTCCTTATCCGGGCGATCTCGTTCCCATGTCAAACATGCGCAAACTCATCGCCAAGCACATGATCGAATCGCGGCGCACCAGCGCCCATGTTCACTGCATGTACGAGGTCGACTTCACCAGAATCGTGAGCCTGCGTAACAAATTCAAAAGTGGATTCGAGCAGCGCCATGGCACCCGCCTCACCTTCATGCCCTTCTTCGTTCGCGCCGCGGTCATGGCCCTGCAGCAGTGGCCCATCGTCAACGCCACGATCGAAGGCGACAACATCCGCTATCACCGCTACATCAACATGGGCATCGCCGTCGCCCTTGATTGGGGATTGATCGTCCCGGTCCTGAAGAGTGCCGGCGATCTGAACTTCCTCGGCCTGCAGCGAGGCATCTCTGATCTGGGCGAACGCGCAAGAAACAAGAAGTTGAAGCCGGAAGACGTAGAAGGCTCTACGTTTACCGTCACCAACCCCGGCCAATTCGGAGCAGTTTTCGGCCTCCCCATCATCAACCAGCCCAACGCCGCCATCATGGGCGTCGGCGGAATTACCAAGCAACCTATGGTCATCACCGACAAAGACGGCACCGACTCCATCGCAATCCGTAGCGTAGTTCACCTGACGCTAGGTTACGACCATCGCCTGATCGACGGCGCGGTAGCCGACCAATTCATGGCGCAAGTAAAAAAGAATCTGGAAACCTGGAGCGAAGAAGTCGGCTGAGGAAATCAAGGGTGACAGCAGAAAAGTGTGCGCCACTTGTGGACTGGATTTGCCACAGGTGGCCCGAGCCTTCAGAGCACGAAACCAAGCCCACTCGAACTCGGTAGCCACCGAAAGGCCCCAGCCACGACGCCGACCGCGCCGAGCAGTGCTGCGGCCCAAGGCGATGCGCTTCCGGCAACGCCCAGGCAAGCACCTGAAAGCGAGCCGGTAACGATTCTCGCTATCAACCCGGCTGCAGCCGTACGCGAAGGAGTACTGGGCGAGGATCTGGTACGAACTCACCAATCGCGCCGAGAGTTAAAGATACCTACAGCCCAAGCGGAACGCATAAAGTCGAGGCGCGAGCCCGCCTCCCTGGCCCAGGAAAGCTACCGGGTCGTCCTTCTGCTACTGCATTGAGGAACCCAAGTAGTACGCCATTCGCAAACCCGTTCAAAACACTCATGCGCTGCCATCATAAAGTTCAATCTCGTCGTGATCTCGCGCAGTCCGCGAGGAGCTCTGCTCGACCGTTTTGAAGCTATATTTATTGATATTCATCGATTTGATCTTCGATTCCAATGTAGATGGTGGAATGCCAAGTACGGCGGCTGCGCCTGACGGTCCCGAAACGCGACCTTCGTTCATCGGTTAGCGAAAGCACCTCGGGATGTTAAACACAATCGCCTTTGCCATAACAACTCCCTTCGATCACGGTTCGCGGAACTATGGCCAACTTGAGAATTCCATTGCCAGTACAGCGAACTTTAGAATCGTTTCGTATATCGACCTCATGATCTTGCCCAGCTTTTCGCTCGAATTTTGATCCGAGTCTGCAACGAATCTCTTTTAGGTGAAACCGGAATAGACCGGAGGGGATATTGCTCAGGCAGTAAGCGCGCTACTTGTCCAATAGTATTACCGTGATATCCCCTCCCATCCAGAAAGTGATCTGTTGCCATTAGGCCTTCACGAACTCAACATCCAGAGTAATGGTAACTTCATCACCAACCAGAATGCCGCCGGACTCCAGCGCAGCATTCCATGTCAAGCCGAAATCCTTTCGATTGATCTTTGTGGACGCAGAGACCGCCACCCGGACGTTGCCCCACGGATCCTTGGTAGGCGGCGTTGGACCTTCCACGGCAAACACAACCTTGTGGGTAACGCCTCGAATAGTCAGATGGCCTTCGACCGATAGTTCTCCGTCTCTAACGATGGCGATAGACGTGGACTTGAAGTGCAGCGTGGGGAACTTTTCCACATGAAGGAAATCGGCGCTCTTGAGGTGAGCGTCACGCTGTCCTTCGCGGGTCTCAATCGAGGCAGCTTCGATGGTGGCCTCAACGCGGGAGTTCGCCAAGTCCGATTCATCGAGCGTCAATACTCCCGAAACTTTGGAGAATTGGCCTTTCACGTTGGCGATCATCATGTGTCGGACTTTAAACTCGGCGATGGCGTGAGCCGGGTCGATATTCCAGGTCGTAGTGGAGGTTTGTGTTGGAGCGGGTGTCGTCATAGTGATCATCCTTTCGGTTGTTTGAAGTCGCTTGCAAATCCGGTTCGTCCACTTAGATGTGTGTACACGATATTCGTTGCAACAAATAAATGAAAGCCAACCGGGCACGGGCGGCGGCTAACAGCTCGGCTAGCGCGCGGAGTTGATCTTTCCCCCAATGCCCCAACTGCTTGCGGTGGATATTCTGGACCGGCTCATGCAAACGATCCACAAGTTTGACGCCCTCGGTGGTGAATCGCGCCATCACAATGCGCCGGCCCCGGCTTTCGCGAGACTGCGAAATGAGGCCTCGTTTTTCCATGCGTAAGACATTGTATTGCGTAGTTGAGAGATCCTCCGCCTTGAGTACCCCAATCACACCCCCCCGGCTGAGCATGTCGGCAATGCGGAGCAGATCCAAGAACGCTGCCTCTTCAAGACTGCCCACCGCCGTACCTTAGTTGATCTCGTCGTGTGGTGATGATAGTCGTGATACCGATGATTATCCAGACACATAGTGCGGGAAAACTGCGCGTGATCAAACGTTGCGCACCTCGGCAAATTTGCGCGCGAAATCGTTGACACTACTCCATCCGGTGTGAGCCACCGCCGTCCGCGAGCTGTCCAAAAATGCGGCCGGTGATGATCAAGCTTCGCACTGCCGTGCTGCCATCGGCCATGTACACTGTATCGGAAGCCGTCGGAGTCGCCAGCCCATTCCGAGAATGCGCGACTAGGGCCCGACTTCAAAACCCGAAAGCCGCGATCATGATTGCCAATTCCCGGTAAAAAGGCCGAGACCACACAGAACGATGGACATAACCTGGTTGACGGAACGAATTGCGGTTGGAGGCGGTATCTGGAACCCAGAAAACATGACGAAGGTCGCGCGGGCAGGGATTACGCACATCATCAACATGCAGATTGAGTTTGATGACACGCCGCTGGCTGCCAGGCACGGCATTGAGGTGCTATGGAATCCGACGGATGATGATTTCCAGGAGAAGCCGCTGGAGTTGTTTCGACGGGGAGTCGAGTTCACGCGGGCTGCGCTCGAGGGCGTGGAATCGAAAGTCTTCATCCATTGTGCGGCGGGAGTCCATCGCGCCCCGATGATGGCGCTGGCGGTGCTGGGTTCGATGGGTTGGAACCTCGAAGACGCGAGAGAGTTAATTGAGCGAAGGCGTCCAGTGGCGGATTTCGCGGACGTGTATGTGGAGAGTGTGGAAAGATTTCTGGAAGAGAGATAGCGCGGGTTAACCACGGGACATCAAAATCCCACTTGTCGCAACTGCATTTCTCGTTCCAGTTATCCTGTCGCAAGCGAGCGATGAGGAATCTGCTTTCCCTGCGCAACGTTGCGTCCTCTCCACTTACCACCGTGCTATATCCTGGTGCTATACTCCGCCCATGAAGTTCAAACTCCTGCAGGATAACCTCCGCAAGATCCTCTGGGACCGTATCGAAGCAGGAGAACTTACCGGTCTCCGCCTCGCCCGCCAAACCGGATTCAAACAGGCCCACATCTCAAACTTCCTCAACCGCAAACGTGGCCTCAGCATCGAAGGCATGGACAAGGTCCTGCAGGTCCAACATCTTTCCGTCCTCGACCTCCTTGATCCTGCCGAAATCAACAAACGCGCCTCCATTCTTCCCCCCAGTAACGACGAATTCGAAAACGTCGTTGTCACCGATCCCGCCACCGCCGCCACCCAGCCCCTCGTCGTCAGCATGCAGGTGAAGGAGATCCTTAAGTTCAAGAAGTCGTTCCTTCACAAGCTGCGTGCCGACCCCGAAGGCGGCCGGTCTTCCTGGCAGCGCTTCGTCTTGATCAAGCTCGATCCCCGGGAGGCCTCGTTCATGTCCCCCCTCCTTCATGCCGGAGCCATGCTGCTGATCGACCGCCATTACACCTCACTGAGGCCTTATCGCAAGGGCGAATTAAATATGTACGCTGTTCTGAAAAACGATACTTGCGCGGTGCGATACGTCGAACAGGCGGCTTCTACCCTTATCCTCCGCCCCCACAGCCAATTTTCCCCCATCGAAGTCATCCCCATCGCACAGGCAAAATCTGCCGCCGACTACTTAGTCGGCCGCATCTGCCAGATCGCCCAGGAAGTCTGATCCGCCGATAAATCCTCTAATCAGGCTTTGGTGGATGAAGACACTTATGAAAAGGGATTCCCCACCCTCGTCTTCGCGCCCATTCCCAAGACAGGGTGGTTCTAGACTCGCTGGAAGCTCTGAACAAATTGGGTGCCCCACTTCTCGCCGGTGCGCACAGAACTGGGGATTTTGAGTTTCCGCAGCAAAGGGTTGAGTCTCTAGAAATTCACCTTCACCGCCAACTGCATCTGCCGCGGCCCGATCGGCCCCATGCTGCTGATGACCCCGAAGCTGGGATCGCCCACGTTCAGCGTGCTGCTTCCATACGGCCCCGGTGTGCCCATGCTGAACATCGGATGGTTGAACGCATTCTGCGCCTCCAACCGCAACTCCAGGTTGAGGGTTTCGAGCTTGCTCGATAGCGGGAACAGCTTGGCCACCGACAAATCGCAGTTGAACGTGATCGGCGACCGCACCGACGAGATCGTGCGCGGCATGTCGCCCAGGGTGAACGGCTGCGGCTGCACGAACACTTCGGGATTAGCAAAGAAGCTAGCCTGCCAATCCGGGCCGTAGTTGCGCCGCGGCACGCCCACCAAATCGGGCCGTTGGCCGCCATACGTTGGAATTGGCGTTCCCCCGTTCGAGACCGTGATGGGCAGCGGACGGCCATCGGAGATCAACCAGATACCATTGGTCTTCCACCCGCCGACGATCAGATCGAGCGCACGCGACATGCCTCCACCTAATAACTTGCCACGCCCGATCGGCAGATCGTAGCTGTAACTGAATTTCAACACCGACGGAGTATCGAACGTCGACAAGCTCCGCTCCAGCCACGGCTTGTTCGGATCCTGCAGGCTGGTGAAGCTGCCCAGCCAGGTCACGTTGTCGTCGCCCACCGAGGAATCGTCGATCGACTTCGACCAGGTGTAGTTCACCAGGAATTCCAACCCGTTGCTGAATGTCTTCCTCGCCCCCAGCTGTAATCCATGATAGGTGGAGTTGGCGATCATCTGCACGTCCGTGGCTACTCCCGTATATTGCAGATACGGCAGCTTCATCTGATACCCCGGCACGGAACTCGACATGCTGCTGGTGCTGGCGGTGATGATCCCCGCATAGGGATTGCAGGGAGGCAACCCTGGAGCACCGCATGGGTTGGTCGCCGTCGGGGTGATGTAGAGGGTGTTGAGCGCGTTCATCTGCGGCGTATTCCCCTGATATGCCTCGACCCATGGACCGAGAATGTTGAGCTGGTTGGCGCCGCTGAACGGCAGGTGTGTCCCTTTCTTTCCCAGATACTCGGCGTCGAACACCACATTCCACGGCAGTTGCCGCTCGATTCCGAGACTCCAGCTTTGCTCATACGGTGTCCGGTTCGCTACCGCGGTTCGCAGCGGGCCGTTCGCGTTGTAGCCCACGTCGTTCAAGAGGCCAAGCGAGTTCCCGGGTGGCTGAATCAATCCGTTGGGGAATGGATTGCTCAAATGAAGGTAGGGCGTAGCTCCGTCGCCGTTAAAGGTGGTGATGACGTTGGTGTACTGGTTAAAACCTTGGCCGCCGTACGGGACAACGCCGCTGGCGCCGGAGCGCGACTGGCCGTAATAAATTCCGTAGCCTCCGCGCACCACCATCTTCGGCGCGAACTGGAAAGCGAAACCAAAACGCGGCTGGATGCTGCTCCAATCCGTCACGTAGTTGGTGCGCTGGCTGGAGCTGGCAAACACCTCGCCTCCGAGCACGGGCCGGGTCACCGTCTGGCCAGTGAGCGGATCCTGATAGGTAAAGCTGCCCCCGTTAAACGGACTCGGCACATTCGCATCGAACCAGTTCTGCCGGTTATAGCGATCCGTGCGTGGCAACGATACATCGTAGCGCAGGCCCAGATTCAACGTCAGTTTGGGCGTCACCTTAAAGTTATCCTGCGCAAACCAGGCGTACTGGTAGTTCTGCGTTGCCGGCCGGAATTGAATTTCGTAGAAGCTGTTTCCGTTCCCCACCATCTCGCCCATCATGAAGCTCGCCATGCTGTCTCCGCCTGCAGTACTGCCGTCCGAGCATGTCGAGGAGGGCTCGATCGACGGACAATAGGAGCTGCCGAGGTTATTGAACTGGAAATATCCCAGGGGCGCGTTGGTCTGGATGTAATTCTGCTGGTGCAGCCGTCCTTCGAATCCGAACTTCAATTCATGCGGTCCGTGAATCTTGCTCAACATGACTGAGAGCTGCCCGGTAGTCTGCCCTTGTTTGTAGTTGCCGTAGGGATCGTTCCCCGCGTTGGGGAAGCCTGCGGCGAAGTAGTCGTTGATAAACATCGCCGGCACACCGTTGAAGCCATTGGTCTGCAGGTAGGAGGGGAAACCCAGAGTCCCGAGCGGGCTGGAATTGAATTTCGAGTTGTAGGCGTAGATCAGCATAGCGCCGCGCGTGATGCCGAACGTCGTTGTCAGCAGCATCGTGGGACGGATTGTGAAGGCATCGTTGATGGCGAAGATATGCGCCGTACTCCCGTTCGATCCGCTGCCGCAGGGATCGATCAGAGTACGAAAGCAATCAAAAGGAGCGGTCGAACTCCGCTGCTGCGAATACTTTCCGCTCAACAAATTCCTGTCACTCACGCGCTGATCGATCTTCAGGTCGAACTGATCGTTGGAGTTGGGCGTCGCCCCCGAGGCGATCCAATTGTCGTATGGCGTCGCATTGGCCATATTGGGGGTGGGCATCGGGAACAGGTTCATCACCTTCTGAGCCACTGGATCGATCAGGTTTCCCGGCCCGCCCGGGAGCTGGTAAGGCGTACCGTTGAGATTCGGATTCCCAGGGCTGCTGTATGTCGCGAGGTTGTTGTAAGGAATGATGGCGCTGCGCACCGGCCCGCCGTCGACCGAGTTGTAAACGCCCGAATAAGGATCCCAGATCTGCCCGGGATAGAACGGCTGACCATTCATGGTGCACATGCCCGTCGAATCGAACGCGCCGCCTTGCGACGTACAGACTTCGCCGAAGTCGCCGGAGCGCTCGGCCGCGCTCGGCACGCCCGCCTGGTAGGTATTCATGCTGCTGGCGCGCAGTCCTTCATAGTCGAAGAAGAAGAAGGTCTTGTTCGTGATGATGGGCCCCCCCAGCGTCACCCCGAAGTCGTGCCGGTGAACCGGAGGAATCGGAATTCCGCTGGCATCGTTGAACCAGTTGTTGGCGTCGGTGATGGTGTTGCGGATGAAGTCGTAGGCGCTTCCATGGAACGAATTCGTCCCCCCGCGCGTGACCATGTTGATCACCGAAGCGCCGGAAAAGCCGTACTCCGCGCTGAAATTGGTCTGCTGCACTTTGAACTCTTCCACCGCCTCCGGCGAAGGCACGTAGACCGCCTGCGTCACGCCGCCGTTCGGCTCGAAGTTGGTGACTGAAGCGCCGTCCATGAGAATGTCGGCGCTGGCGCCGCGGCTGCCGTTCGAGACAAAGTTGGTTCCGCCGCAGTTGGGGCACTGATCATCGACATCGGTCACGCCCGGCGCCAGATACGTCAAGTCCATCACGTTGCGATCGATCAGCGGCAGGTCGTTGATGTACCGGCGGTCCACGACCTGGCCGGTTACGGCGTCCTCGGTGGCGATGCTTTGCGCCTGTGCTTCCACCTTCACCTGTTCGGTCGCGCTCGCCACCTTCAAAATCAAGTTGGCCGAGGGATTTTCACTAACGTTCAGCTTGATGTGCGTGCGCACGGTCTTTTCGAATCCGCGCGCCTCCGCCGACACCGAATAATTCCCCGGCGGAATCGAAACAAACAAGTAGCGCCCCTCGTTGTCGGAGATGGCGCTGAAGGTAAAGCCCTTCAGCTCATCGGTGAGCGTGACTTTTGCGCCCTGAACCACGGCGCCTGTTGGATCGGTGAGCAGGCCGCTGACGGTGCCGAAGTATCCCTGCCCCAGGACGGCGGCCGGCTTGACGAGCCCGAGGGCGACAAGCGGAATCCAGAGAAAACACTGGTAAGGGCTGCGAAGAAGCGAAGCGAGTGCGTGCATCGGGACCCTCCCGGGCGTGCCGCAACTTGATTCGGCCACAGCTAGGCTGTCGAGCCGAATCCTACACAAAGTCTTCGCTCACTTTCCAGACAAAAATGCTCGTAAGAAACGATTTAATAGCCCACACGTCAGGGGCTTGCAGGGGTGCCCCGGGCTATTCGTTGAGCTGAAAGATTTTTTCCATCCGAAGCCACTTTTCGCCAGACCTGGCTTGTGGCAGGGGTTGCTGGAAGGTCCACATCAGTTTCTCCCACTCTTGCACCTTGGCATTAGCGGCGTCGGCTTTCCTCTTTGCTTCGAACGAAAAACTCTCATTCACTTCCATGATCATGAACATGCGGGTGCCGAGCAGATAGATTTCCATGTCTTCGACGCCGGAGTCTTTGATGCTTTGCGCGATCTCGGGCCAGATCTCCTGGTGATAGCGCTTGTATTCGGCGATGAGCTTGGGATCATCCTTCAGATCGAGCGTGAGACAAATACGTCGTTTCATTGAACCTCTCCGTCAGAAACACCAAACACATCACCGAGGAACACAGGTGTTTACCCTGTGATCCTCGGTGCCTTCTGCGATGATCAATCCGCCGGAACCGACAAGGCCGTGCCCTCCGTCGTCGCCGCAACCGGACGGTATCCCCAAACCGCGAAGTAGAAAATGAACAGATGACATACCAGCGGCACGCTAAACGCGTATTGAATATTCCAGGCATCTGAAATTCTTCCCATGATGACTGGGCAGACCGCCCCGCCAATAATCGACATCACCAGCAACGACGAGCCGAGCTTGGTGTACGGGCCGAGATTCTTCAGGCTGAGCGCGAAAATCGTTGGAAACATGATGGAGTGAAAAAAACCGATCAGCACGATAGCCCACACTGACGCCAGGCCATGGCCGAGCAGGATCACCAGCAAACACAGCAGCGAACCGGCGGCGAACAGACTCAGCAAGCGGCTGGCTGGAATCTTGCGCATCATCGCCGAACCGGCGAAGCGTCCGATCATAAAGCCGGCAAGATGCAGTTGCAGGTTTTGTGCGGCCGCTTTCTCGTGCGTTCCGCTCAGCGTGAATTCGCTGAAGCGGATGATGAAGCTTGCCACCCCCACCTGCGCCCCCACGTAGAAAAACTGCGCCACCACCCCCAGGATCAGATGCCGAAAATGCAGTGTGCCTCCCAGGCTGACGCGCTGCTCGCTCTCGGTTCCGCCGGTGGTTTCCTGAATCTCCGGCAACTTGGTCAGGAAGATGAGCAGCGCGACCAGTAGAAAGATTCCGGTAATCACGAGGTAGGGAATCTTCACCATGTTGGCCTCCGATGCGCGATAGGCCAGCAGTTCGGCCGGAGTCATGGCCGCGAGTTCCGCCGGTGTATGCTCGATCCCGGAGAGAATGAACTTCGATCCCAGCAGCGCGACCAGAACCGCACCCGTTGCGTTGAACGACTGGGCAAGATTCAAGCGACGCGCCGAGCTCTCCGGTGGCCCCAGCGTGGTCACGTAGGGATTGGCAGCGACTTCGAGCACCGACTGTCCGCACGCCATGATGAACAGCGCCGCCAGAAAGAAGGCGTACACCCCAACCGAGGCCGCGGGAAGAAACAGTATAGTTCCGGTCGCGCAAACGAACAGGCCGGTTAGAATTCCGCGCTTATAGCCGATGCGCTGCATGAGCCACCCGGCTGGGATGGCCGCGAGAAAGTAGCCGCCGAAAAAAGCAAACTGGATCAGCGAAGAGGAAGTGTCCGTGAGGCCGAAGGCTTTCTTGAAGTGCTGGATCAACACATCGTTCAGATTGACCCCGATTGCCCACACAAAGAACAGCGTGGTCACCATGGCGAGGGGAACAACGTAACGGCGTTCGGTCAGTGGTGCGGGGTTGGTCATGCTTCCTCAGGTCAGCGCGCGATCCAGATGGGTGTAGCCTCCGTCCACAAATAAGTGTTGCCCGGTGGTGTGGCCCGATCTCCCAGACAAAAGAAAAACCACGGTCGATGCAATCTCTTCGGCCTTGGTCATTCGCTTCTCGAGCGGAATTTTCGAAAGAATCATACTTAGCTTTTCTTCGGGATTGGGAAATGTGTCGAGCCAGCTGCGGTAAAGCGGTGTCATGACTTCGGCAGGGATCACCGTATTGACGCGAATCCCGTAGTCGAGAAGTTCGGCCGCCCATTCCCGGGTGAGCGCCATGACCGCGCCCTTCGAGGACGCATATCCCGATGTGCTGCCCTGCCCGGTAACCGCGGTCTTCGAGCCAATATTGACGATGGATCCGCGCGCGCGTTTCAGGTGCGGCAGGGCATGGTGCGCCATACTGTAGTAGTGCACCAGATTACGATGCAGCGAAGCCACATACTCGTTCGGGTTGCCGTGCTCGAGCCCCACCTTGTCATTGTGTCCTGCGTTGTTGACGAGTCCGTCCAACCGGCCGAACTGCTTTAGGGTTCGCGCCACAGACTGCTCGCAGTTCTCTGGGGTTGTGAGATCAACGGCGAACAACCCGCAGGCGGAACCGTCGCGCTGAATCTCCTGGAGCAGACCGCTGCCGGCTTCGGCATCGCGATCCACAATTACCGGCACCGCGCCTTCGGCCACGCAGGCGCGCACGATCGCGGCACCGATTCCCTTCGCGCCTCCGGTGACGATCACCACTTTCTGTTGGAGCTCGAGGTCCAAGCGCTACCCTCGCAAATTGAAGAAGCCGCCATCGAGCGGATAATCCGCGCCCGTGATGAAGGATGCTTCGTCCGAGCACAGGAACAACGCCAGTGAGGCAACTTCCGCGGGCTCGGCCATTCGGGCGACCGGTTGGGATTTCGAAAGCTTCTCAAACATTTCGGCCTCACGACCGGGATAATTCTTTTTCAGATAGTCGTCGACAAACGGCGTGTGCACTCGCGCCGGCGAGATCGAATTGCAGCGAATCTTGTGCGCCAGATAGTCGCGGGCGACCGAATATGTCATGGCGATGACGGCGCCCTTGGTCATCGAGTAGGCAAAGCGATCGGCTAAACCGACCGAACCTGCGATCGACGCCATGTTCAGAATGACGCCTCCGCCGCTGTCCCGCATATGCGGAACGATCGCATGCATACAGTTGTAATAACCCTTCACGTTGACCCGAATGAGACGGTCGAAGTCCTGTTCGCTGGTACTTTCCACTGTGCCGATATGCGAGACGCCGGCGTTGTTCACAAGAACATGAAGGCGTTCACGGCGCGTAAGTGAAGAGAAGGTTTCGCGCACCTGCCGCTGATCGGTCACGTCACAAGCATGCGCGGAGGCGTCTCCGCCCGCGGCGACAATCTGCTGACAAGTGGCGGCGGCCGCCGCTTCGTTCAACTCCAGCACGCGGATGGCGGCGCCATGGGCGGCGAAGCGCACGGCGATCGCCCGGCCAATGCCGCTGCCTGCGCCGGTGATCACGGCCACTCTGCCGTCGAGCCGGAAATCGCGCGCCGTGGGATCGGTCTCGGTCAGAGGGAGACTCCCCGCTTCCACGGAATGAAATCTTCCTGCGCTTTCTGCTCCGCTTTCGTGTGAACCTCTCCGCTCGCAACTCGTACCACGAAATCCAGAATCATCTCTCCCGTCTGCTGAATGGTGTGCTTGCCTTCAATGACCGATCCGGTGTCGACGTCGATGATGTCGTGCATACGCTCGGCAAGTCTCGAATTGGTAGCGAGTTTCACCACCGGGGTGATCGGGTTACCGGTCGGCGTCCCCAGGCCGGTGGTAAACAGCACCACGCTCGCGCCCGCGCCCACCTGTGCCGTGACGCACTCGACGTCGTTGCCTGGCGTGCATTGCAGATTGAGTCCGGGCTCGGTCGAGTATTCGGGGTAGTCGAGCACCGCGTTGACCGGCGACGTGCCGCCTTTCTTGGCGGCGCCGGCGGATTTCATGGCATCCGTCAGCAGCCCATCGCGCATGTTGCCGGGCGAAGGATTCATCTCAAAAGCAGAGTGCACGGCAGCGGCCCGCGCGGCATATTCGCGCATCAGTTGCATGAAGCGGTCGCCCACCGCCTGGCGTTTCCCACGATTGATCAGCTCCTGCTCTACCCCGCAAAGCTCAGGGAACTCGGAAAGAATGGTCCTGCCGCCGAGAGCTGCGAGCAGGTCGGAAGTGTGTCCGATCGAGGGATTCGCCGAGATGCCCGAAAAACCGTCCGACCCGCCGCATTTCAGCCCCACACACAACTTTGCCAGCGGCGCGGCCTCGCGTTGCGCGCGGTTGGCGTCGACCAGACCAAGGAACGTCTGGCGGATCGCGTCGCGCATCATGGCTGACTCCGAGCCGGTTTTCTGCTGCTCGAAAATGAACAACGGCTTGTCCAAGCTCGGATTTCGCTTGCGAATTTCCATCTGCAGGATTTCAATTTGCGCGTGCTGGCATCCCAGGCTCAGCACCGTCGCACCCGCGACATTGGGATGGTGAATGTAGCCTGCAATCAGGCCGCAGAGGTTGTGGGAATCCTCGCGCGTCCCGCCGCAGCCGCCTTCATGCAACAAAAAGCGAATGCCATCCACATTGCCGAACAGCGCTTGCTGCCGGTGCGCAACCGCTTCGTCCGGAAGCCGCACTTGTTCGAGATCGGCGGTCCTGCCCTCGCGATAGAGTCGTGCGAGTTCCGCGACCTGCCGGCGATACAGTTGCGGAGGGGCGAATCCAAGTTCCTCCTCGAACGATTGCTTCAGAACCTGAATGTTCTTGTTCTCGCAGAAAACCAACGGGACAACGAGCCAGTAGTTGCGTGTTCCGACCTGCCCGTCGCTTCGCCGATAGCCGCGAAACGTCAGGTTCTTCCAGCGGGAAACGTCCGGCGCCGACCAGTGAAACTCGACGGCCTGCTGGTGAAACTCAGACGCCTGGTGCCGGATGTTGCCGGTCGTCACAACTTCTCCGGCTGCGATGGGCTTGACGGCCTTGCCCACCAGGACGCCATACATTACTACATCGTCTCCGACAACAAGGTCGACGGTCGCAACTTTGTGCTTCGCAGCAACGTCTGATTGAAGCACCTGCGTCGCGCCGGCCCACTCGACCGCTTCGCCCCGCCGAAGATCGCGCAGCGCAACCAGCACGTTGTCACGGGGATCGAGTTTCAAGACGCGGGTATTCATTGCCAGTCGGAAGCGGAAAAAGCGTGATGCTGGGCAGTGTAAATGTTTTCGAAGGCAGCCCGCAATTTGGAATGGCCGTGCCAGTGCCCGGTCCATGGCTGCCCGACGAACGCCGCTCGCATCATTGCCGCAGGCGCCAGAACCGCTGCGCGTTTCCGCCGAGCACCGCCTCGCAGACTTCGGGCGATTGCCGATCGAGGTAGTTCTTCACCACATCCATCACGCGCTTGTAGTCAGCCGCAACCAGACACACCGGCCAATCAGAGCCAATCATCAGCCGGTTCGCTCCGAAGCATTCGAACGCCACGTCGAGGTAAGGAGCGATCTCTGACGGCTTCCAACCCCGCCAATCAGCCTCTGTCACGAGTCCGGAAAGCTTGCTGAAAACGTTCGGGAAAGCCGCCAGCCGGCGGATTCGATGGGCCCACGACTTGATCTCGCTGCTTTTGATCAGCGGTTTGGCCAGGTGATCGAGGACGAATCTCTGGCGTGGAAAGCGCTCAACAAACTCGGCCGCCACGGGAAGATGCCGCGGGTAAATCAGAATGTCGTAGGCGAGGTCGAATTGCTCAAGGGCCGCAATGCCGCGGCAAAAATCGGGGCGCAGCAGAAAACGATCGTCCGGTTCGGCTTGCACGATGTGGCGGATGCCGACCAGCTTGGCATGATTCCGGAACGCGGCCAGTTGCGCGTGGACCTCTGGCGAACCCAGATCGACCCATCCCACCACACCAGCGATGGCCTCAGAGCGGTCGGCCAATTCCAGTAGCCAGCGGGTTTCTTCCAGCGTCTGCCGGGTCTGCACGACGACCGATCGATCGAAGCCGTTGCGGGAGAGTTCCGGCTGCAAGTGTTCCGGCAGGAAGTCCCGGCGGATCTCGGACATCGAGTCGTCAATCCAGCCATACTCGTTAGGGTTATAGATCCAGAAGTGTTGGTGTGCGTCAACGTGCATGCGGTTGATCGTGGCAGAGCCGGCGCTCACGCTTCCCAGTAATGCGGAACGTTCACGTAGGAACGATCCAGCGCAGCCACCGCGGGACAGCCAAGCAAGCGGAGCGTGCGGTCGAGATCGGTTCGCAGAATTTCGACGGCGCGCGCAACTCCGGCCTCACCGGCTGCTGCCAGCCCGTACGCGTAGGCGCGTCCGCAAAGCACGGCGCGGGCGCCGAGGCAGATCGCCTTCACGATGTCGGTGCCTCGGCGGACCCCTCCATCCATCAGCACTTCGACCTGTCCGTTCACTGCTTCGACAACTTCCGGCAGGGCGCGCAGCGACGCGGGGACGCAATCGAGCTGGCGCCCACCATGATTCGACACCGAAATCGCCGCGGCTCCATGATCGATGGCTCGGCGCGCATCGTCGCCGCTCAGCACTCCTTTGACGACAATCGGGCCTCGCCAAAGTTCCCGAATCCAGTGGAAATCGGCCCAGGTAACAGCCGATTCGGCCAGCGCGGCGCTCACATCGATCAGCGGCATCGGGCCTTTGCCGGGGATGACCACGTTGGGCAGCGAGGGCAATCCACCATCGAGCAGAAACTGAATCAGCCAGCCGGGCCGCGACAGAACCTGCGGGAGAAACGGAATCTTCTCGAGCAGACCACCGCTGATCAGCTCTTTCATGCCGTTACGAAAATCGCGCTCACGAATGCCCGAGACCGGCGTGTCGATCGTGACCACAAGCGCGGAGAACCCCGCTTTCTTGGCACGCTCGATGGCACCTTCGGCCGCGGCACGCCCCCCCATGAGATAGAGTTGATAAAAGACGGGCCCGGTCGAGGCGGCCCTTACATCCTCGAGCTTGTGAGCCGAGATCGTGGACAGAATGTAGGCCGTCCCGGCATTCCCGGCGGCACGCGCCGCGACCACTTCACCGCCGGGATGCATCAGCCGGCTATAGCCAACCGGGGCCAGCAGGAATGGCACGGCAAGGTCAAACCCCAGCGCGCTCGTGCGCAGATTGCACTCGGCCCCAGCGACTGCACAGCGCGGGCGGAAGGTTACATCTTCAAAGACGCAGCGATTCTCGCGCAGCGTGACTTCGCCCTCGGCGCCGCCGTCGAGGTAATCGAACACCGATTTCGGAATTCGCCGCCGCGCCACGGGACGAAGATCTTCAATCGAGACCACGCGCGGCGACTCGACCGCACGATTCCGCTTTGGCTGCGCTCCTGGCATCAGGGGTGGCTAGGATTCCGATAGATAGTATCATCCAATGGACAGGCTTACCTCGCCTCTTCTCGCATCGTCTCCTTTATTCTCAACGCTCATACACGTCTCGCATTACCTCGCGTTGCCCTGTTTCGCCCTGCGGTCAGAATCGGGCAGAAAAGTGCAATCGCGTTGGGCCGAGCCGCTACGCCGTTCGGTTCCGAGGCTAGAGAATGCGGGTGCCGAGTTTGTCCTAAAGCGGGCATCGCCGTTCCTGCCACTTCAATGACACGGCCCGATTTCGCGCTAGAGTAAATCGTCACTCAGTCGGAGGCTTCATGCGGTGTACGGCATCGCTCGCCCTCGCCTCGGTTCTTCTCTCCCCTACTCTCAATCTCGCGGTACTGGCGGCTCTCGCGGCACCTCGAGCCGAGGCTACACGGGTGTTGCCCGCCCTGATGCGCAAGGCTTCCCCACCCGCTTGGGGGAGGTTCACTTCCTGCTGCGAGCGAAGAAGATCGCATCGAATTTCGCTTCGCGCTCCATCCTTGTCCAAGTCCCTGTCATCATTACAGACAATCCCGGAAACCACGTTCATGGTCTCACCCAATCCGACTTTCATCTGTTTGAAAATGGCAAGGAAGAGCCCGTTTCCGTTTTTGAAGAGATGAGCGCTTCCACTTCGAAGATCGTCTCCCCGGCCCAGCAGCCCAGCCGAAATCTCACGATCAGCGAAGACCAGCCCCGCACTATCGCTCCCGGCTCGCCACCTTTACAATTGCGCGATGCCGATTCCCTTTGCCGACCGCGCTGCCAAGGTCGAGGAGCACATCGAACGTCACTACGGCATTCGAGTCGTGACCCGGGATATCCCGGACCCGCTCACGGGAGATCTCAATGGCGAAGAGATTGATATCGACTTTGCCGTGACCGCCGAGCAGAAGCTATTTCTTCTCGGCCATCTTTTTGGCCATACCGTGCAGTGGAATACGAATCCCGGCGCATTCGACATTGGCCAGCGGTACAAGCCTCCAGTGGACGAGAAATTGTTTCCCGCCGTACTTGCCTACGAAGGCGAAGCTGCTAGTTACGGCCTGGCGCTGATGCACGAGATAGGAATTACCGACGTGGATCAGTGGTTCTCCAATTACACTGCGGCCGATCAAAGGTATTTGCTGCATTTCTATCGCACCGGAGACAAGGGCGATTTTCGCGAGTTCTGGCGCGAACACGCGAAGCTGGTGGAACTGAAGGCGATTCCGAAGTTCGTGCCGCGGAAGCGCGTGTTTCGCATGGACGGCGTGGTGATCTGAGGAGCGGTCGCGCGATTCGTCATTACAGACACATTTTGATTCCCGAATCCGCTGCTCCAGCCAGAAAGACGGCCTTTTCGTTTGATAGGTCTTTCGCAGGCTGACATTGCGACGTTAGCCGCGGTACGCTCCTAAGTTCCCAGACTTGTTCTGTAGATGAGGTCGACGCGACGACCGTCTGATTTTGCGGCGGCGGGGGAAGGATTCTAAGTGCTAGAATTTGGCGGTGGTGCGGGACAGATTCGAGCGGTTCCTGAAGAATGTTGCTTTGGCGCTTGGTGAGTCCATCGTGGAAGACGCCGAGTTCTGGGCAATCGTGATCCCGCTTCTAGTCTGTTGTTGTATTCTCTTCGCGATTGGGATGGTTCTCTACGAAGTTGTTCTCGATGTGCATGCGTCTACGAAAGCCACACTCGATTTACTTTCCATCAACCCCGACAAATGGATTCCGCGCTGACAGTCTACGCAAGCGCGCGGAACGATCTTCTTCGGCACTCGGTCAGGCATCATTCGGCAGGCTGTCCGTCGTTGTATCGTACTGTGGAGATGAAAGTCAATGAGCAAACCACAAGAGGCAACGATTCACGAAAGCGAAACGCGGTTCCGTTTGGTTGCAAACACGGCACCCGTGATGGTGTGGATGACCGGGGCGGACCAAAAGCCCACCTATTTCAATCAGCTTTGGCTAGACTTCACCGGTCTCTCAGAGAATGATCTTCTGAATGGGCTGGCCGAGATTGTCCATCCGGAGGACTACCAAAAGTGTCACGATCATTATTGCCGGGAGTTCGATCAGAGGCACCCCTTCAGAAAAGAATGCCGACTGCGAAGGCGCGATGGCGAATACCGCTGGATACTCGATATCGGAGTGCCGAGATTTCATGAAGATGGCTCGTTTGCTGGTTATATAGGCTCTTGCGTTGACGTTACTGAGTACAAACTCGCCGAAGAAGCTCTTGCCAACACGGGGCGCAGATTGATTCAAGCCCACGAGGAAGAACGCACCCGGATTGCCAGAGAGCTGCACGACGACATCGGTCAACGCTTGTCTCTACTCGCCGTGGGACTTGATCAACTACGGCAACGAGTTGAGCAGCCGACCCCAGAACTCCTGAACCATGTTGCTGAATTGCTGAAGCAAACAACGGCTCTAACGACCGACGTCCAAAACATGTCGCACACTTTACACTCTTCGAAAATACAAATGCTGGGCCTAGTGGAAGCCATCAAAAGCGCCTGCTACGAGTTCGGTCAGCAACACGACATGGAGGTCGAGTTCCGGAGCAAGGATTCATATTTGCCCTTGCCATCTGACAGTTCGCTTACCCTTTTCCGAGTTTTGCAGGAGGCCTTGCGAAATGCGGGCAAACACAGCGGGGTAAAGCATGTCGAGGTGAAGTTACGCAAAACCCGTGGGGCAATTCATCTTAGCGTTAGCGATTCAGGAAGAGGGTTTGACCTTAACTCCGCCTTGCAAGGTCGAGGTCTTGGACTAACGAGCATGCAGGAACGGGTTCGACTGGTGAATGGAACCATCAGAATTCAATCAGAACCGAGGGGCGGAACGACAATCTCCGTGAGTGTGCCCTTCAAGTCGGAGCACCATCCCGAACGGGTTGCAGGGTAGTCCAAGGCCGAAGCAATGTCTCCATAGCGGCTGCTGTTCCGATGCTGGAGATCATGCAAGAGGGCAATGTATAGGAATTTCCATTCACCAAACTCGCCCAAACGTGGATCATGGCCAACAATGCCGATTACGACGAACGAAATGGCCAGAATGCGCGGAACGAAAAAGCACTCACCCCGGAAGTCATTGGCTCAAGTATAAAGCACGGAAAGCCTGCACCCTAGGAACTTTGCCAACTGGCTATGCAACTGAAGAAATTGATCGAGTCTGAGGCTCCTCTCGCACTCTCCTTTCCTCAGACGATGGGGCACTGGTAGCGGACTGTCTCGCAACATTCTCCAGCCATGCTCCTGCCCTCAAGAAGATTCGGCTGCACTCGAACGGTGCACGACCAGACACTGTGCAATGCGAGTAATAACAAGCAGTTGGCATGGTTTTCACAAACGGCCGCAGGCCCGACGAGAGGCATCCGGAATCGATAAACAGACCGCGCACCAGCCACCGGGCGGCCACAACGGATGGCGCGGGACCATATTCTTGTTTTGTTCGCTGTCAATTTGGGTCGCTATGCTATGGCGGTTGAAATAATGGCACAATGGAAGAGGTAAAATGGGATGAGTTCGCGGCACAAGTCGGAATACTGAAGCGGCCATCCTCTCACGCATAATTCAAGTTGAAGAGGGCGACCTATCGCAGAGCGCAGTCGAATATTTGTTGTCGGTTCGTTTTTGGGGAATACGATATAGCTCGCATGAACCAGCTCTTGGAAACTGCTCAGCCAGGTAAACTGACTTCCGAACAGCAGGCTGAACTTGATAGCAATCTCTACGTGAGCAATTTGCTCGCGACTATGCAGTCAAAGGGACGCCGCGCCCGGAAGCACGGGTTGTTACAGCCCCTGTGAAAGTTGCCACCCTGACTCGGCAGCATGAGCAGCTGTTGGAGGAATTGTTGGAGCACGATCACGTTGAAATCGAGCGAATTGCCGTCGCCAAGGAGCTCGATGCGCCGCCAGTGCGAGAGGACGGGGATACCTTAATCATTCCAATTCTTGAACAAGTCGAAGTCGTTAGCGGCGATTGTTGCTGAAAGAGGAAGCCTGCGTCCGTCGAATACGTGAAACGCAACCCTATCAGGAGCGAGTGGTTGTCCGTAAGCAAGAGGCGGTTATCACACGACTTCCTGCTGACACAAACCAGGTCGCATCTGGAGCGGCCAACCAACCAGTAGAAGGAGATGTGAGGACTTATGGCAGACTGGGAAAAAGTAGTAACTGCATACGACACTGTGGACAAGGCCAAGGCGGCATTGAACGTTCTGAAAACCTCAGGTATCGACACCTCCAATGCTAGCCTCTTGGATCGTAGCACGTTAGGTTCGACGAGCGATTTCACTAATGTGGGATTGTGGCGGCGTCTGTTTGGTGAGAATGTCTGGGACCACGAGGCGACTGTGTATGGTGACACCCTCAGAAAGGGGGGCGCACTGCTTGCTGTTCGTGTTCCCAAGGAGCAGGTTGCCAAAGTAATGTCGATCCTGGACGTGCACAAACCACTGGACGTTCATGAAACCGCGGCCAGGATCGGGGCCGAGGTTCCCATCGAGGCCAAGGCGTTGGTTACTCCACCGGTAGCCGACCCAGCCGCAGCTGCCGATAACGATGAAGTGCTTCGTCTTGCGGAAGAGCAGGTGAATGTTGGCAAGCGGATGTTCGAGACTGGAACCACCCGCATTCGGCGCTTTGTAACCGAACGGCCGGTGGAGGCGCAGGTCAATCTGCACGAAGAGCACGGAAAAGTGGTTCGCCGCGCGATCATGGATCCCAACTACACCGCGGATATTGACTGGAGCGATCAGGAATACACAGTCACAGAGACCGCCGAGGAGGCCGTTGTGAGCAAGACGGCGCGCGTGGTTGAGGAAGTCGCGATTGGCAAGGAAGGTACCGATCGCGTTGAAACTGTTCGTGATACGGTACGACGCCAACAGGTGGAAGTCGAAAAAACTGACGCTACAAAGAAACGAGCCAGCTAAGCTAAACTAGATAAGGTGCGCAACGCTCACAACGGATCATGAACATTCGATGGTCATTTTCGAAGGAGCTAAGGTAAGTGCGTGCTGGCGAGGCGCTACCGCCAGCACGCTTTTTTGCTCTCCGGACATGTCCCATACTAGATTGCCGTCAGAAAGTCGTGCTGATGTGCCGCTGAGGCCGTCAAAAAGAAGCGGAAACACGATAACAAAGCGTCCCTCGGGATAAGGAAGCTGTGATTGATTAGTCCTCACAACCTAAGATCTTTGTAAAACCGAGCAATCTTGCTGAAGCGTTCAATTTTGTGAGCTGGTCATGGAACCGAGCCATTGTGTTCTCATTGAACATGGGTCCCAGCACTGGTCCATTTTTAGGCGATTGTGTCGAGAGGCGGGCGCCAACCGCAACCTCGTGCCCGACGCATGGTATGCAGCCCTAGCTGTCGAGTCTGGCTGCGAGTAGATCACCCTTGATCGAGACTACGCGCGCTTCCCCCAGGGCTACGATGGCGTATTCCATCCTGACGGAGGAGCCGAGCACGGAGCGCAGCGATTCATTCCCACCTCTGAAGTCGTAACCTTCCCAAGGTCGCTTCAAACCTAGCCTTCGCCACTGCGCCGCGACGACAGCAGCAACTCATTCGTTTGGCGAATCAGCTCGGAACGTTCGACATCTCGATACTGTTTGGGAAGCAGGCTCTTGCTGGTGCACTCGAGGACCGCGACCAGATTTTGCAGATCGATTTCCGTCGGATAATACGGCGGGATGAAATCGTCCAGCGCGGCCTGCAAATCTGGCGCATCGACCGCGGGCTTGTTCGCGAGACTGCTGCGCATGTGGCTGCGCACCAGCACCGCCTCGATGTCTGCGCCCGACAAGCTGGGGGCGCGGTCGAGAAAAAACTTTTCCATGTCGGCAGGGAACGGTTTCATGCCAATCTTGCGCTGCATGGCGCGCAGCAGGGCGAGACGCTCTTCCGGGGTATCGGGATAGAACAGCGCGATGTGTTCCTCGGCGCGGCCCTGGCGCTTGAGATCCACGGGAAGCAGGTCGGGGCGGCAGGTGAGCAGAAACCAGATCACTTTGCCACGGTATTCCGTGTTGCCCATGAACTGGGCGATCTGCGCGAACACGCGATTGCCCACGCCGCTGTCGCCGGAGTTGGAGCGGTCGCCGAGTTGTGCGTCGGCCTCGTCGACAATGACAGCGATCGGGCTCATCGCCTTCAGCAGGCCTAGAACGCGCTCCAGATTGCCTTCCGTCACTCCCTGCCACATGCTGCGAAAATTCTTCAGCGTGACGGCAGGGATGCCGACCTCGCCAGCAAAGCAGGTGGTAATAAAGGTTTTGCCCGTACCCACGGGGCCGCAGATGACATAGCCCATCGGGAGGACGTCGGTGTTGCCGGCTCGAATTGCCGAAGCGGCGTCCTCGAGCTTGCGCTTTGCCTGATCGTTGCCGGCGACGAAGGAGAGATCGAAACGGCTCTGCACAAATTCGAGCAAGCCCCCGGACTCAGCTTCGATCAGATCCTTCTTGCGCTGCGAAAGAAACTTCAGCGTGAGTGGCTGCTGGTTCTCGATTGCGTGCGCGATCAGGCCCTGCAGTTGGACGCGCTTCAACCCCGCACCCAACTTGGCCAGAGACTCGTCGTTCACCTCGGAGCCGGCGGGCAACCCAGCAGACTTGAGTTGGACGCGAATGAAATCCAGCCGCTCCGCATAGTCCGGCAGAGGAATCGCGATCGAAGCAACCCCGGGATGCTGCACGATGCCCTGGTTGAGCTCGATTTGATTCTCCGAGATCAGGCAGATGGTGACATCGGCATGGAGAAAGGCGGCGTTGCGGGCCCAACGCTTGAGGATCACCAGAGAATTGCGATCTTCGGCCGACATGCCGGAGACATCGCCGGCCGGAGCAATCGTCTCGGCGAAGTCGATCACCAAGCCGATCTTCTTTCCGTCGGCAATCCGCAGGCGCAGATAATTGTCGAGCAGATTCAGCACCGCATCGGGATTGCGCGGCAGCCCGCCCTGCGAATAATTCGTGCCGTGAAAACTGTCGTAGCCTTCGAGTGCGCGCCGGAAATCGCTCTGCGTCGCGGGCGTGCCGAAGCTTAATCCGCCGCGGTCATAGTGCAGCACCAGGTCGCGCTGGCCGAAGAGGGCACGCGAAAGAAAATCGTCGAGGGCGACGAAGTTGGACCCGCCCGGCGGGTCGAGCGGCACCAAGTCACGCACGTTGCCGTAGAGCACGAACATGACGAACGAGCGTGAATAGTACTTCTCGCTAAGTTCCCGCGCCCATGGCGGCAGCGCGTCCAGGTACTTGCTTCTGTTCGGCGGACTGGTCGGCATGCTAGTTTGTGGTTCGCGTACGGGTCGGACCGGAAGAATTCGAAGTGTCGTCGAGCGACATCAGACCGTTCATGTCCGTCGACAGATCGCTAAAAATGGTTTCGACCTGCTGCACCGTTTGCTCGGTCTGCTCGACGTCGTGCACCAGGCTGTCGAGGCGATCGCTAACCTGCTGCGGGTCGCGCATTGTTACCGACTGATCGCGTACCAGCATCAACACGTCTTCCACGGCCGCCAGCTGAGCCTCAACAACCTTCCGGTTTTCGATGATCTTGTCGAACTTCTCCAGGCGCTTGTTCAGAATCTCGATGCGCTTCTGGTTGATCTCCTGCACGCGCTGCGGTTCGCTGCTTAAGGTTCTTTGGAGCGACACAATTTCGTGTTTGATCTCGTCCCGCCCGGTGCTCTTCAGGTATTGCTGCTGTTGCGAAACCGCTAAAAGAAGCCGCGCGTAGCCGGTGAGCAGGCCCTGCAAGCTGGTATCGATCTGTTCGAGGAAGATCTGCGATTGCGAGGAAAGCTGCGCGAAGTTGGAGCGGATCGAACCGCATACTTGAGCGCAATGCACGTAACGGCTTTGCAGTTCCGGCGACAGGTTCTGCAGCATCCCGAGCAGCTTTTGCTGCTGCTTGGCTTGCTCGTCGGCAAGACGCCAGGAACGAACCAGCCGCCGGAAACGCCAGTTCTGCGGCACAATCGCGAGGTAAATCAGTTCGAGGCCAGCGGCCAGAAGAATCGGCAAGGCACTGACGCTGATCAGGGCAAACGCCGCCGCACCTGCCAGTGCGATCAGGTTGTACTGCAGGAGAAACGCAGCCTTGACGAAATTGATGTCGTCGGCGGGCGGCTGCACTTTCGCCGGATCCTGGAGGCCGAGAGCCATCTAGACACTCACCCGCACCTGTCCGCTGCCAGGCGCTTTGCGCAAGCGGCTGAGAACGTAGTTCTGCAAATCGTGAAACTCGTTGCGCTGCTTGAGACTGAGGTCGCGC
>Ga0123356_10000914_pt1 | contig 32625 bp, 32 predicted proteins | sample TergutEmb28metaG_2_FD_92546 | JGI IMG/M metagenome (GOLD analysis project Ga0123356, IMG submission 92546) | Embiratermes neotenicus P3 segment gut microbial communities from Petit-Saut dam, French Guiana - Emb289 P3 | ecosystem: Host-associated > Arthropoda: Insects > Digestive system > Gut ...
CCTACGTCCCGAAGCGCCGCGGAACCTAGCTCTCCGTCCACGATCCGGTGATCGAACGACAGCGAGAGGGTCGTCACCTTGCGCACCGCCAGTTCGCCGCCTACCACCCAGGGCAGGTCGCGTACCTGGCCGAAGGCCAGGATCGCCGCCTCCCCGGGCATCAGGATGGGCGTCCCGGCGTCGACGCCGAAGACCCCGACGTTCGTGATGGTGATCGTCCCCCCGGCCAGGTCGGCCGGGGTCGCTTTGCCCGTCCGCGCCGTCGCTGCCAGCGCGTCGATCGAACGAGCGAGGTCAGCGAGCGGCAGCGCGTCCGCGCCCTTCACGTTCGGCACGAGCAGTCCGCGCTCGGCGGCGACCGCGATGCCGAGGTTCACGGTTCGCTTGACCACGATCTCCTGCGCGGCCTCGTCCCAGGTGGAGTTGATCAGCGGGTTCCGCCGGACTGCGACGAGCAGTGCCTTCGCCACGAACAGCAGCGGCGACACCTTGACACCCTCGAACTCGGGCAGCTCACGCGCCCGCCGGACCGCGGCCATTGTCTCGGTCACGTCCACCTGGAGGAACTCCGTCACATGCGGCGCGGTGAACGCGCTGGCCACCATCGCCGCGGCGGTGTGCTTGCGCACCCCGCGTACCGGAATCCGCTCGTCCGCTGCCGCGGGCTGCCGCTGGCCGAGGTCCGTGACGGCGTGCGGCTCAGCACCGGGTACTTCTTCCGCGGATACCGAACGGTCCCGTGCTTCGCCCGCGGCCTGCTGCACATCGTGCCGGGTAACAGAGCCTTCAGGCCCGCTTCCCGTCACCCCGCCCAGATCGACGCCGAGATCCCGCGCGAGCTTCCGCACTGGTGGTTTCGCGAGCGCTCGGGACCTGACCTGGGGCGGAACCGGGACGCCAGTCGGAAGCTGGACTCCAGCAGGGGAACCAGGAGCGCCTGTCCCCGGCGGACCGACGGCTGGCGGGGCGGATGGTGTGGCCGGATATGAGCCGGGCCTGGTCGGCGGCTTCTTCCGTGGGCGCCGGCTTGTCGAGCCAGGTTTGACCCCGTACCCGACAAGCACTGGCTGGCGCTCGGTCTGCGGAGGTTCGGCCGGCTCTGGCGGCTGTGGCTCACCCGCCTGGGCCGGCGCTTCGGTTTCCGGCTCTGCGCCCTGTGTCTGCGGCTCTGCGCCCTGCGCCTCCGGCTCTGCGGCGCCCCGCGCCTCGGGCGACGCCGCGCCTTCCTGCGCGCCCTGCTCCGCGCCGTCCAGGCTAGGCACGTCGACCGAGATGATCGGCGTGCCGACGTCCACGGTGTCGCCCGCGTTCACCAGCAGCGCGCTGACCGTTCCCGCGTACGGGCTCGGCAGCTCGACGACCGCCTTGGCCGTCTCGATCTCCACGATGACCTGGTTGATCGCCACCGTGTCACCGGGCTTCACATGCCAGGCAACGATGTCAGCCTCGGTGAGGCCTTCCCCGACGTCGGGGAGCCTGAACTCCTTGTTCATGCAGCGTCTCCCCGGCTGGTCAGAAGGCGAAAGCGCGGTCTACCGCATCCAGGATGCGGTCGAGGTCGGGCAGGTAATGGTCTTCCGCCCTGGCCGCCGGGTACGGGGTCGCGAATCCGCCGACCCGCAGCACCGGCGCCTCCAGATGGTAGAAGCACTGCTCGGTGACGCGCGCGGCGATCTCGGCGCCGAGCCCGGCGTAGACCGGAGCTTCGTGCACGACGACGCACCGGCCGGTGCGCGCGACCGACGCCGCGATAGTCGCCATGTCCAGAGGCGAAAGCGAGCGCAGGTCAATCACCTCGACGGACCGCCCGTCCTCGCGGGCGGCAAGAGCTGCCTCCACGCAGCTGCGGACCATGGGGCCGTAGCAGAGCAGCGTCGCGTCGTCCCCGGGCAGCACGGTGCGCGCCTCCGACAGCGGGAGCGCGTCCGCCAGCGGGGCCGCCATGTCGACCTCGCCCTTCTCCCAGTACCGCCGCTTTGGCTCGAAGAAGATCACCGGGTCCTCGCAGGCGACCGCCAGCTGGATCATGGTGAACGCGTCGGCGGGGTTCGCGCAGGCGACCACTCGGAGGCCGGCCGTATGCGCGAAGAAGACCTCGGGGGACTCGCTGTGGTGCTCGACCGCGCCGATGCCGCCGCCGAACGGGATGCGGATGACGATGGGGAGTGCCACCGATCCCTGTGAGCGGTACCGCATCTTGGCGAGCTGGCTGACGATCTGGTCGACCGCCGGGTAAACGAAACCGTCGAACTGGATCTCGCAGACCGGCCGGTAGCCGCGGAGCGCAAGGCCGATCGCGGTACCCACGATGCCCGACTCGGCGAGTGGCGTGTCGACGACCCGGTGCTCGCCGAAATCCTTCTGCAGCCCGTCGGTTACCCGGAAGACGCCGCCGAGCTTGCCGACGTCCTCGCCCATGATCATCACCTTCGGGTCGCTCTCCAGCGACCGCCGCATCCCCTCGTTCAGCGCCCGAGAGAGGGTCAGCCTGGTCATCGTCCCGCCTCCTCGAACCCCTCAAGGTACGCCGCGTACTGCTCGCGCTCCGCGTCAAGCACCGCGTTCGGCCCCGCGTACACGTGGTCGAACAGCGCAAGCGGTGCCGGGTCCGGCAGCGCCAGGCAGGCGGAACGCAGTTTGGCCGCGAGCTCGTCGGCCTCCGCCTGGACCTGCGCGAAGTAGGTGCTGTCGGCTTGGCCAGTGCGGGCCAGGTAGGACCTGACACGCTCGATCGGGTCGCGCAGCCGCCACGCCTCGAGTTCGCTCGCGAGCCGGTACCTGGTCGGGTCGTCGGTGGTTGTGTGCGCGCCCATCCGGTACGTGAAAGCCTCGATGAGCATCGGGCCCTGACCCTCGCGGGCGGCGCGCAGCGCCTGGCGGGTCACCGCGTAGCAGGCAAGCACGTCGTTGCCGTCGACCCGGATGCCGGGGAATCCGAACCCGTTTGACCGCTGGTAGAGGGGAACGCGGCTCTGCCGGTCGGGCGGGGCAGAGATCGCCCACTGGTTGTTCTGGCAGAAGAACACGACTGGCGCGTTGAAGACCGACGCCCAGGCGAAGGCCTCGCTGACGTCACCCTGGCTGGTCGCGCCGTCGCCGAAGTAGACGATGACCGCTTCGTCCTCGGCACCGTCGCGCTGGATGCCCATGGCGTAGCCGGTCGCGTGCAGGGTCTGGTTGCCGATGACGATCGTGTAGAGGTGGAACTTGTGCTCTTCCGGATCCCAGGCGCCGTGGTTCAGGCCCCGGAAGAGTTCGATGAGCCGCAGCGGATCGAGGCCGCGGCACCAGGCGACGCCGTGTTCCCGGTACGAGGGGAACGCCATGTCCTTGGCGGACAGTGCCCTTCCCGAGCCGACTTGGGCGGCCTCCTGGCCGAGCAGGGATGCCCACAGGCCGAGTTCGCCCTGGCGCTGTAGCGCGACCGCTTCGGTGTCGATCCGCCGGACCAGCACCATGTCGCGGTACATACCCTTGATGTCTACGTCGCCGAGGGGATATTCCGGGTGATCGACCCGTTCGCCCTCGGGTGTCAGGAGCTGGATGGTCTCCGTGGTCACCTGCCACTCCTTTCGGTGTGGCCGGACGGTGGGATCGCCACCGCCGGCCTGCCCAGGCGTGACGCCCCGGTAGCTGTACGCTTCATGAGCGCGCGCCGTTGCTGGACGGTACTGGTGCAATGCACCTGACGATATATGCCCTGTTTGCCTTGGGAGGATACGTGGCCAGAGTGATCGTCGACGTCATGCTAAAGCCGGAGATCCACGATCCACAGGGGGAGGCGGTGCTCAGCGCGTCCCACCGTCTCGGCTTCGGCCATGTGACGGGCGTACGGCAGGGAAAGCGCTTCGAGCTCGAACTCGACGGCCCGGCCGACGGCCAGGCGCTCACGACCATCGAAGAACTGGCTCGCGAACTCCTCGCCAACCCGGTGATAGAGGAATTCTCCTTGCATACCACAGAGTGACCTGTCAAGTCACTTACCAAAAAATTTGATTACTCGGGCGTGTCGCGGGAAATCCATCTCGTGTGGCAAGGCAGCGAATTGCGCGGCCAAAGGTGAGCTTCTGCCTCGTCTTCGAGCGGGAGCTGCTGAGCGTTCCTGTCATGCGTCAGGTACTAGGCGACACGCTGCGCGGGATCAGCGTTGATGAGAACTCCATTGCCGACATCCTGCTCGCCGCCACCGAGGCGTGCAGCAATGTCGTGCTGCACGCCGGGCCCTCGGTACGGGCGTACACAGTGGCGCTCACCGTGGACGGCGGGGCCTGCCGAGTAGAGGTCACCGACGTGGGGCGGGGCCTGCGCGCACCGCCCGCCGGGCCGAGCCGCCCCACGGCGCTGGCGGAGTCGGGACGTGGTCTGGCGATCATGTATGCCTGCATGGACGAGGTCACCGTGCGGTCCGCGCCCGGGCGCGGCACCCGGGTGGTGCTCGCCAAGCGCGTCGGCTGGGCGGAGCAGCTGGCGCGTACCGCCTGAGTCCGCCCTCAGCCGCGGCATGATCAGCCGTGGCAGGCCCGGACGCACCGCGGGCTGGTTGCGGATAGTGGTAGCAGCAGCTCAGGTAGGCTGAAGTCCGTGCGTATAGGCGTTGTCACGTTCCCTGGATCACTGGACGACACCGACGCTGCCCGCGCCGTCCGGTACGCGGGGGCGGAGCCGGTCCCGCTCTGGCACGGCGACCGGGACCTGCGCGCGGTGGACGCCGTGATCCTTCCCGGCGGTTTCTCCTACGGCGACTACCTGCGCTGCGGTGCGATCGCCAGGTTCTCACCGGTGATGGGCGAGCTTGTCCCCGCGGCCAAGGCGGGGTTGCCGATCCTCGGCATCTGCAACGGCTTCCAGATTCTCTGTGAGGCCCACCTGCTGCCCGGAGCGCTCACCAGGAACGCAGGGCTGCACTTCATCCACACCGACGTCAGGCTGACCGTGCGGAACGCCGCCACCTCGTGGACCGGAAACTACACGGCCGGCCAGCTGCTCACCGTGCCGCTGAAGAGCGGCGAGGGCGCGTACGCCGCCGGCGAGGCCACCCTGGACGAGCTGGAGCGGACCGGTCGCGTGGTCGTCAGCTATGCCGGGCAGGCGCCTAACGGCAGCGTGCGCGACATCGCGGGCGTCTGTAACGAGGAAGGAAACGTGGTCGGCCTGATGCCGCACCCGGAGCACGCGATCGACCGGCTCACCGGACCGAGCGCCGACGGCCTGCCGTTCTTCACCTCGGTGGTCGCGTCCTTCGCGGGGGCCGGCCTGGCATCGGGAACGGCGCAGTGAGCGGCGAGGACACCATCGAGGTGGCCGGCCAGACGCCGGACCATCTACAGCCCTACAAGGAACTGGGCCTCACCGACGATGAGTACGCCAAGGTCAGGGACATCCTCGGCCGCCGTCCCACGGCGGCGGAACTCGCCCTGTACTCGGTCATGTGGAGCGAGCACTGCTCCTACAAGTCCTCCAAGGTGCACCTGCGCACCCTCGCGCCGACGGTCGGCCAGTCCGCCCACCTGCTGGCGGGCATCGGCGCCAACGCCGGCGTGGTGGACATCGGCCAGGGCTACGCGGTCACCTTCAAGATCGAGAGTCATAACCACCCGTCCTTCGTCGAGCCGCACCAGGGCGCGGCGACCGGCATCGGCGGCATCGTCCGTGACATCATCGCGATGGGCGCTCGCCCGGTCGCGGTGATGGACGCGCTGCGGTTCGGTCCCGCCGACGCGCACGACACGGCCCGCGTGCTGCCCGGCGTGGTTTCGGGCATCTCCTTCTACGGCAACTGCCTGGGCCTGCCGAACATCGGTGGCGAGCTCGCCTTCGACCCCTGCTACGCCGGGAACCCGCTGGTGAACGCGCTGTGCGTCGGGCTCATGAAGCATGACGACCTCAAGGCCGCTGTCGCCAGCGGTCCGGGCAACCGGGTCGTGCTGTTCGGCTCGCGGACCGGTCCCGACGGCGTGGGCGGTGCCTCCGTGCTGGCCAGCGCTACCTTCAGCGAAGACGGGGGGAAAGCGGCCAAGCGTCCCTCGGTACAGGTCGGCGACCCGTTCCTGGAGAAGCTGCTTGTCGAGTGCTGCCTTGAGCTGTATTCGGAAGGCCTGGTCGAGGGGATTCAGGACCTCGGCGCGGCCGGCATCGCGTGCGCCACCACGGAGCTTTCGGCCGGCGGCGACGGCGGCATGTTCGTCAACCTTGACGCGATCCCGCTCCGCGATCCGACCCTCACCCCGGCCGAGATCCTGATGAGCGAGTCGCAAGAGCGGATGATGGCGGTGGTCACGCCGGAGAACACCGAAGCGTTCCTGCGGGTGTGCGCCAAGTGGGACGTTCCGGCCACCGTGATCGGCGAGGTGACCGAGGACGGCCTGCTGACCATGACCTGGCGCGGCGGCACAGTCGTCAAGATCCCGCCGCAGACCGCCGCCGACGGCCCGGTCTACAACCGCCCGATGGCCCGCCCGCACGATCTGGACGCGCTGCAGGCGAACCACCCGGGGACTCTCGCCCGGCCAGCCGACGGTCCGGCGCTCAGGGATACCCTGCTGCGATTGCTCGGTTCTCCCGGTCTGGCGGACAAGCGCTGGGTCACCCAGCAGTACGACCACATCGTTCGCGGCAACACCGTGCTCGCGATGCCAGAGGACGGCGGCCTGCTCCGGGTCGACGAGGAGACCGGGCTCGGCATCGCCCTCGCGACCGACGGCAATGGCAGGTACTGCCGCCTCGACCCCTACCAGGGCACCAGGCTCATGCTCGCCGAGGCCTACCGGAACGTGGCGATGACCGGCGCGCGGCCGGTCGCCGTGACCAACTGCCTTAACTTCGGCTCCCCGGAGGATCCCGAGGTGATGTGGCAGCTCGCCGAGGCCGTCCGTGGCCTTGCCGAGGGCTGCCAGGAGCTCGGGATACCGGTGACCGGCGGCAACGTCAGCCTCTACAACCAGACGGGGCCGAATGCGATCCACCCGACCCCGGTGATCGGGGTGCTCGGTGTGCACGACGACGTGCGCAACCGGCTGGCGGCGGGCTTCGGCGAAGATGGAGGCCAGCTGCTGCTGCTCGGTACGACGAGAGAAGACTTCGGCGGGTCCGCATGGGCTGAGGTTGTCCACGAACATCTCGGCGGCCATCCGCCCGATGCCGACCTCGATGCGGAACGGAACATGGCGTCGCTTCTTGCCGAGGCGGCTTCCGCCGGCTTGCTGGCCAGCGCCCACGACCTGGCGGACGGAGGCCTCGCCATCGCCCTTGCGGAGTCCTGCATGCGCGGTGGCCGCGGCTGTACGGTGACCCTGCCCGGCGACCCGTTCACCGCACTGTTCAGCGAGTCCGCGGGACGCGCTGTGGTGTCGGTGAAGCCGGGGAGCGAGGCCGAGTTCGCCGCGCTGGCGCAGGCCCACGGCGTGCCCGCCGCAGCCCTGGGTGCAACCGGAAGTGACAGTCTCACTGTCGAAGGGGAGTTCAGCATCCCCCTGAACGAGCTCACCGAAGTCTGGACGAGCACACTCCCGGCAATCTTCGGCTAGCTCGGACGCAACCTTCGAAGGATGGCGGAGGATTGCCCGCACTGGCGTGCCGGTGATCTTCCACTATCCTGATCCGCAGCCCGGCCACGCCCTTCCACCGCGGACGGCGGAGGCTGGCGGGGCGCGAGGGGTGGTGCGATGCCCGCGCGGAAGCCTGATCCGGACGGGAAAGCGAAGGTGGCGGCGGTCGGCGCCACCATCGACCGCGGTGAGGTGCCCGCAGCCTCCGATCTGCGGTCTGCCGCCCGGTACCTGCTGCATGAGCTGGAACGCGGAGCTCCCGGTCGTTCAGTAGAGGTACGGGTGGTACCGGTGGCGGCGGTGCAGGTAGTCCAGGGCCCGCGCCACACCCGCGGCACTCCTCCCAATGTCATCGAGATGGACCCGATGACCTGGTTCCTGCTTTCGACCGGCCGGATGGACTGGGCCGCGGCGGTGCGAAGCGGGGCAGTCCGGGCGAGCGGCGCACGGTCTGACCTGTCGGCACTCCTTCCGCTGCAGGGGATCGTTCCCCCCAGGTCAGCCGAGCAAATAGACTGAAGCGGTGGCTAAGCCAGACGGGCGCCTTACGCACGATCTTGATCCTGAGGACCGTCCGCCGCGGGACGCATGTGGTGTCTTCGGCATCTGGTCTCCCGGGGAAGACGTCGCCAAGCTTGCGTACTACGGGCTGCACGCGCTGCAGCACCGCGGTCAGGAGTCGGCCGGCATCGCGGTCAGCGATGGCAGGCGGATCGTCGTGCACAAGGAGATGGGCCTCGTCGCCCAGGTCTTCGACGAACCCTCGCTCACCGCGCTGCGCGGTGACATCGCCGTGGCGCACTGCCGGTACTCCACCACCGGCGCTCCGGTGTGGGCGAATGCGCAGCCGACCTTCCGCTCGACGCCGGTCGTGTCGATCGCGCTCGGGCACAACGGCAACCTGACCAACACCCGCGAGCTGGCCGCCATGCTGCCGCCGGAAAGCGGGTTCTCCGGGCTGCAGGCGACCTCGGACACCGATGTGCTGACCGAGCTGATCGCCGGCGGCGCCGCATCCTACGGCGGCGTGGAAGAGGCGGCGGCGCGGATCCTGCCGCTGGTCCGCGGCGCTTACTCGCTGGCTTTCATGGACGAGAACACGCTGTACGCGGCGCGCGACCCGCAGGGCTTCCGGCCACTGGTGATCGGCAGGCTGAGCAACGGCACGGGCGGCTGGGCGGTGGCGAGCGAAACCGCGGCGCTCGACATCGTCGGCGCCTCGTTCGTGCGCGAGGTCGAGCCCGGTGAGCTGATATCGCTGGACGAGCGGGGCATGCGGTCGCGGCAATTCGCTCATCCGGCGCCTAAGGTCTGCCTGTTCGAGTACGTCTACCTGGCGCGGCCCGACACGACGATCGGCGGCCGGGGGCTGCACGCGACGCGGGTCGACATCGGGCGCCGGCTGGCAGCCGAGCACCCGGCCCAGGCCGACCTGGTGATCCCGGTGCCTGAGTCGGGCACGCCTGCGGCGATCGGTTACGCCGAGGCGAGCGGGATCCCCTACGGGCAGGGCCTGGTGAAGAACTCCTATGTAGGCCGGACCTTCATCCAGCCGAGCCAGACGATCAGGCAGCTTGGCATCCGGCTCAAGCTCAACCCGTTGCGGGACGTCATCGCCGGCCGCCGGATCGTGGTGGTCGACGACTCGATCGTCCGCGGGAACACCCAGCAGGCGATCGTGGCGATGCTCCGCGAGGCGGGCGCCCTCGAGGTGCACGTGCGGATCGCGTCGCCGCCGGTGAAGTGGCCGTGCTTCTACGGCATCGATTTCGCGACCCGTGATGAGCTCATCGGCGGGCACTGTTCGGTGCCGGAGATCCGCGCCGCGATCGGTGCCGACTCCCTCGGCTACGTGTCCCTGGAGGGACTGACGGCGGCGACGGAGCAGCCCGCCGGGACGCTGTGCCGGGCCTGCTTCGACGGCCGGTACCCGGTGCCGGTCCCGGAAAGCGAGCGCGGCAAGGGCGTGCTGGAACCCCTGGCGAGTGCTTAAAGCCGGTGCGGGTCAAGCCCGCACCGGCTTTAAGCACCTGCGGCTAAGCGTGGTGTCCTAGCGGGACGGAGACCAGTCGTCCTCGTCGTCCTCTTCTTCGCCAGCGTCGTCGAGGGCGTCCTCTTCCTCGTCTTCGTACTCGGCGTATGGGTCGTCGAGGTCCGCGCTCTGCGCTTCCGTTCCGACGCCCAGCTCCTGCCGCAGCCGGTTAAGGTCCGTGCCGCCGCCGTTGTACTTGAGCTGGCGAGCAACCTTAACCTGCTTGGCCTTAGCTCGGCCGCGCCCCATTGGCTCGACCCCCTCGAACGTCCGGAGCCGTGCGGCCCCACGATGCCTCTGTCGCTGGCCCGTCTGCGGCACGCGGCCACAAACAGAACCGCCGTAGACCCCCCTGTGGGGACCTCGGCGCCCTCCAGCTTCCGTACAGGTATAACCGTACCCGGTATACGGCCCTGATGACTACGCCGATCCGCTGTCACAACGCACTCACCTTGTGCATCCGCCGTGCATCCATCTACCGGCGCGCCGCAGTCCGTACTGCCTCGATAACGCATCGTACACGATCTGTTCGGCCATCACGGGGTTGACGGGCCGTGCCTGTCGCACGATCGTGGTTAACAAAGAGAAGTGTCTGGTTATATCACCTTTCAGCCGTGGTAGATTACCGTCAGTGTCTAAGGGACTACAGCGATCGACATCGCGCTCCCAGCCAGCGGGCGCGGAGGTCTGCGCTGGTCGGCTGTGCCGGGCGGGAACGCCGGGGGCAGTTTTTCCGAATCTAGCCCGATGCGACGATAAGTATCGCTAGAATCACTGACAGTGACGCCGCCAGCGGCGCAACGGGGGTTCCACAGTTCAAAACTATGCAGATAGTTGTCGACTAGTAACCGCTGGTGATGGCAAGATGGACCCTGTGGGCCATATGGGGATAACAGAGACAAGCTCCCTGTGGGGCACCAAGAACCGCCTTCAACAACGCGAGGATCGCTACACCGATCCAGGAGGAGAGGCCGCACCAATGTCAGCACGCACGCCTGAGGCCGAGCCGCTACTAACCCCGGCCGAGGTCGCAACGATGTTCCGCGTCGACCCCAAGACGGTCACGCGCTGGGCGAAAGCCGGAAAACTCACGTCAATCCGCACGCTCGGGGGGCACCGGCGGTACCGGGAGACTGAGGTTCGTGCTCTGCTCGCGGGTATTCCGCAGCAGCGCTCTGAGTAGTACACCGCCGCTTCGGCATGGCCGGGAGGACGGCACGCACTGCTGTGCCGTTAACCATGCACAAGGCGGAGCTCGTCCGCAGGGCTTCGGGGGACGTCCCAGCGGGTGGGGGCGGTTAGCGAGAGCGATTCAAGACGGGGTGGGTCTTGTCGCTAGCGCAGGCGGCACTCGCTGCGCTGGGACCATCCGGAGCTACACATCCGGGGACGCAACGCATCTACTTTCATAGGGGGCAGTATGCGTGATCCAGAATTGGTGGCGCGCGCACAGCACGCGGCCGCGCGCCTTGAATCGGCATGGGAGCGGTGGCGTGCGCTCCAGGGTTTGGGGGAGACGCCGGCTCAGCCGGTGGTTGGTTACGTGGGGTACGCGCTCAGGGAGCCATGGGGGCAGCCGCGTGCGGTGATCGGGTTCAGCGCCGAGGAAGCAGAGCGGCTCGCGGAGTTCCTCGAGCACAGCACCACAGACAGGGCACTTGAGGTCGCGCAGCGACAGGTCCCGAGTCAGCAGCCGGCACCTGCTGGCAAGCGGACGAGCGGTTCTGGCGCGTCCGGCACTTCCGGTAAACAGACGGCGGAGTCTCGTGCGGCGGCGTCCGCCGCCTCCCCGGCAGCTGCGGCACCGTCGGCGCCCGCGGCGCCTGAGGCCAATCCAGATGCAATGGCTGTTACGAGCCAGTTACCGGGTTCCCAGCGTGGACACAGCTTCCTACCAGGAACAAGTGCCAGACTGACTAGCGTCTGGACTCGGGACGGCCAGGCCCCGGCCCGAGTCCAGACTCTTTTTATGCCCGCGTTTAGTTGAGCTGGCCGGCTTGATTAGCCGTGCCGGCCGAAGCCACCTGGCTCGTGCAGTACATGCAGCGGCTCGCCGCGACCGGAATCGTGCTCAGGCACTCCGGGCAGTCGCGCGTGGTGGCCTGCACGTTCCGGTTCCGCCAGGCGGTCAGTCTCGCCATCGGCGCGACGATAACGAAGTAGACGACCGCGGCGATGATCAGGAACGACAGCACTGCGTTAAGCAGGTCGCCGATGCCGAACGTGCTGCCGTGCACCTTGAACGTCAGGTTCTCGAAGCTCTTCGTCTTCCAGATCGCCCCGATGAGCGGCGTGATCAGGTCTTTGACGATTGCCGTGACGATGGCCGTGAAGGCGGTGCCGACGACGATCGCGACCGACAGGTCGATGAGGTTGCCTCGGGTGATGAAGTCCCTGAAGCCCTTCAAGTGCTTCCCGTGCTTCAAGTTCGTGCTCCCCTACGTGCTCGCACCGCTGCTTGTGAACGCGTAGCGGCGACCCATGCTGACCCGGCGGGAATGGTAAAAAGTACGACCCTGTGCGGACATTCCCGGCCTGGGATGCTTCCATGCTCGATGACGAAGATACCGATCGAGCGGAGTCAGCGTAACCAGGTTGATGCCCGTTCTGTCCGGTTCATGCCACGCGCGGCTTTTTGTGCTTACGGAGTGGTATCGGGGCCGTGGTCCGCTGTTGCAACAGGGTGACTTATCTCACACTGGTTGTGGTGTGTCTCCGGAGTGTCACGGAGCGGAACTTACGGCCTCCTTAAGCGCGAGCCAGAGCACTGATGCGAGCGGCCCGAACGTCAATAGGCTCCGGTCCGGAAACCAGGAGGCGCGGCGAGCGGATAGCCCCCACCGCTCGCCGGCCTCCTCCCCACCGAAAGGACACCGGCATGATGCTCGCGGCCCCCCGCATACCGCGACGGCCCTCTTGGCGAACCGCCCGGCGGTACGGCGTGGTCACACTCTCCGGAGCGCTCCTCTCGGCTGCGGCGCTAGCGCTTTCCGGCTGCTCTACCGGCACTTCCGGAGAGGGCCTGGCGCTGTCCGCTGCCGCTCATTCCAACACCAGCATGGCCCAGACCCTGGCCGGCAGCTACCAGATTGTCACCCTCAACGACAACCGTGACCTGACGTTCAACCAGCTGCTCGGCATCAACAACAGGGGCTACATCGCCGGGTACTTCGGCTCTGGCGCTGATGCACAGCACCCGAACAAGGGCTACGTGCTGGTGCCGCCGTTCGCGCAGCGCGACTTCCTTAACGAGAACTTCCCCGGCTCAGCCCAGACCCAGGTCATCGGAATCAACGACAACGGGATCACGGTGGGCTTCTGGGTGAACGGCGCTGGCGCCAACATGGGGTTCTACTGGCGAAACGGCCGGTTCCACAACGTCAACTTCCCGACCAGGAACAATGCCAGCCCTGCGGTCAACCAGCTGCTCGGCGTTAACAACGCCGATATCGCGGTCGGTTTCTACAACGACAAGGCGGGCAACGCGCACGGCTACACCTTCAACGTCAGGACCGGAAGGTTCACGCCGGTGACCATCGCTGGCGCGACCTCGCTGACTGCGGCCGGCATCAACAACCGGGGCGACATCGCGGGCTTCTCCACCAACGCGGCGGGCACCACCAGTGCCTTCCTCAAGACGCGCTTCGGGCACGTCACCACGATCGCCTTCCCTGGTGCCGCGAGCACCGAGGCGTTCGGCGTGAACGACTCCGATGAGGTCGTCGGCCAGTACACGGTGGGCACCGGGAGCGCGGCCGTCTCTCATGGTTTCGTCTGGCTGAACGGCAAGTTCGGCACCGTCGACGTCCCGACGGCAGAGGGCAACAACACCGTCATCAACGGAATCAACGACGAAGGCGACCTGGTCGGGTTCTTCACCGACACCGCCGGCAACACGGACGGCCTCTTCGCGCTGCCGTAGCCAGCTAAGCCCGACGCGGTGGGATGGCCTCCGGCAGGGTCATCCCGCCGCGTCGCTTTCATTGCGATCCCTCGTCTGCCGGCGGCTTGCGTGCGACGATGAGCAATGTGTCCGGGAGCTCCGAAGAACCGCTGTGGCGCGCCATAGCGGTTTTCCGTTTCGCAGCCCTCGGCTACGCGATGGTCCTGGTCGGGTTCGTCAATGACACGAGCTACTCACGGCTGGACTGGGCCTGGGCCGCGCTGGCCGCGATGACGGTGTGGACGATAGCGACGACGTTCGGCTACGCCCACCGCAAGGGGCGCACCATCGGCCTGCTGAGCATTGACCTGACGGTTACCGCAGGCTTGCTGCTGAGCACGATGGCGTTGCAATACCCGTCGGCGATGCATAACGGGGTAATGCCGGTGACCGCGATCTGGGTGGCCGGACCTGTCCTTGCCTGGGCGGTGCGCTACGGCCGCGTCGCCGGCGCGGCCACCGCGCTGATCCTGTCCGGTACCGATTTCGCGCTGCGCCACGGGGCAGTCGTCACGGCGCTCAACGGCGCGGTCCTGCTGCTGCTCGCGGGCGTTGTCGTCGGCCACGTGGCGCAGCTCGCGGCCGAACTGGAAACCCAGCGCAAGCACGCGGACCGGATCGAAGCGGCCAGCCGGGAGCGGGAACGACTGGCCCGCGACATCCACGACTCGGTCCTTCAGGTGCTCGCAATGGTGCAACGGCGCGGTGTTGAGGCTGGCGGCGCGGCCGCCGAACTCGGCCGGCTGGCTGGTCAGCAGGAAGCCGCTCTGCGTGCGCTGGTCGGGATGGGGGAGGGGGCCGAATCGGCCTCAGGCGGGGGTGCCCGGTCGCGATCCGGCTCCGGGCCGGGGTCGGAGCCGGCAGCTGCTCCCGGGATGGCCGATCTCCGGACGCTGCTGCTGACCGCGCAATCGGCGCAGGTCACGGTGTCCGCGCCGGCCCAGGCGGTGCTCGTTTACGGTGAGGTCGCGCGGCAGCTGACTGCCGCGGTCGGGGCCGCGCTAGATAACGTGCGCCAGCATTGCGGTGATCAGGCCAGGGCCTGGGTGCTCATCGAAGATGAGCCGGACGCTGTCACCGTGACGATCAGGGACGACGGTCCCGGCATCCCGGAGGGCCGGCTGGCCGAAGCGGCGGCAGCCGGCCGCCTGGGAGTCAGCCACTCGATCCGCGGCAGGCTCAGCGACCTGGGCGGATCCGCGACAATCAGTTCCGTTCCCGGCGAGGGAACCTCGGTGGAACTTCGGCTCCCGCGCGGCGACATGCGGGTTCGCGTATCGCTGGCGGACTTGCCGGTGCAGGCCTAGGGTTTCGGGCGTGGATCAGGCTTCGGGCACCACGGCCACGGTGCGGGTGATGGTAGTCGATGACCATCCGATGTGGCGCGACGCGGTCGCGCGGGACCTGGCGGAAGCCGGGTACGACGTGGTCGCGACCGCCGCGGACGGCGGGCAGGCGCTGCGCGTCGGTGCCGCGGCCCGGCCCGATGTGGTCGTGCTCGACCTGCAACTGCCTGACATCTCGGGTGTCGAGGTGACACGCGCCCTGCTCGCCTCGAATGCTGCCGTCCGGGTGCTGGTGCTGTCCGCGAGCGGGGAGCAGCAGGATGTGCTCGACGCGATCAAGGCGGGCGCCACCGGCTACCTGCTCAAGTCCGCGGCGCGCACGGATTTCCTCGAGGCGGTCCGTCGCACGGCCGACGGCGACGCGGTGTTCACGCCGGGGCTCGCGGCCCTGGTGCTCGGGGAATTCCGGCGGCTGGCCGCCACCCAGGGCACGGGCGGTGAAGCGGACACACCGCAGCTCAGCGAGCGTGAGGCCGAGATCCTGCGGATGGTCGCCACTGGCCTGTCCTACAAGCAGATCGCCACCCGGCTGGTGCTCTCCCACCGGACGGTACAGAACCACGTGCAGAACACGCTCGGCAAGCTCCAGCTGCACAACCGGGTCGAACTTGTCCGCTACGCGATCGAGCACGGCCTGGCTGACGAACCAGGGGCGAGTCCCGGCACCTAGCTACCCATGAGTAGCCTTACCGGTCGCGGTTGAGTACGAGGCCCGATGCCCGGCGCACCGCCGGCCTCGAGGCTGGTGGCATGAACAGTTCCGCAATCCGGGCCGGCCACTACGCCGGCGGCCTGTACAGCTTCAAGCCCTGGTACGCGGGCAGGCTTGCCCCCGTCAGGCGGCGACTGGTCGCCGCCAACGTGCCTCCGGCCGCGATCACCACGGCCGGGATCTTCTTCGGCGGCGCCGCGGGCGCCGCCCTGGCGCTGCTCCGCCCCGGTCCGGTCGGCGCACTGGCGGTGGCCGCGCTGCTCGCCTTGCGGCTCGCGTGCGCCAACCTCGACGGCGGGGTGGCCCGGGACGCGGACCGGGCAACCCCGTTCGGCTCGGTGCTCAACGAACTCGGGGACCGGGTCGCCGAGTTCGCCGCGCTGGCCGGCTGCCTGGCGTTCGCGGCGCCCTCGCTGGTGGTCGCGGCGGCGCTGGCCGCCACTCTCCCGTCGTGGGTGGCGCTGGCAGGGGCCGCCGCCGGCCTCGGCCGGGTGCAGGGCGGGCCGGTCGGCAAGACCGAGCGCTGCCTGCTGCTCGTCCTGCTCGCCGGCACCGGGCTGAGCACCGTGTTCCTCGCGGTGCTGGCCGCGGGCTCGGCCCTGACCGCGGCCGTCCGGCTGGTGCGGCTATCGCTCCGGGCGCAGCACGGGCGGCGGGCCGGTGACGACCGGCCAGCGGGCAAGCACCGGCTGCCGGAGATCGCCGGGGCGCTGCGATGAGCGGGTCACTGGGGACGGTGGCCTGCATGGGCGGGGTGCTCGCGCTCGGCGGGGCCGGCGTACTCGCGTCGCGGAACGCCGAGCTGATCCGCAGGTGGCGGACGTGGCTCGTGTCCGCCCCGCTGGTGGCAGGCTGCCTGTGGCTCGGTGCACCCGGGGCGGCCGTGCTCGCGGCAGGGCTCGGCGTGATCGCGGCCGTTGAATACGGGCGGCTTGCCAGGCTGCGGCCCGCCGACGTCACGCTGGTCGCGGTGGCCGCGGTGGCACTGCCGCTGGCGGCGTGGCAGGCGCCATCCGAGCTGGCTAGGCTGCTCGCCGCGGCGGCGCTGGCCGTGGCGGTTGTCCCGGTGGTCACCGCCGACGTCACCGACGGAGCCCGGCGCGCCGCCGCCGGGGTGTTCGGTGTCGTGTGGATCGCCGCGCTGAGCGCGCTGGTCCTGCTCCGCGGCGCGGCGCTACCGCTCATCTTCGCGGTATCGGTGGCGGATGTCGGAGCGTGGTGTGCCGGCCGGCTGTGGCAGGGGCCGGCCCTGTCGCCACTGTCCCCCGCCAAGCGGTGGAGCGGTGCGGTCGGCGGCTCGCTCGCTGGCGTCGCCGCACTGGCCGCGATCGCAACCGTGAGCGGGGCGTCCGGTGTCCTCACCCCGGCGCACGCGCTCGCCATCGTGATCGGGGCCCCGCTCGGGGACCTGCTCGAGTCGATGGTCAAGCGCGGGGCTGGGGTCAAGGACGCCGGACAGTGGCTGCCCGGCTTCGGCGGGCTGCTGGACAGGATCGACTCGCTGCTGGTCGTGCTCGCCCTGGCGGTGCTGCTGTGAACGCGAGCTGCCTGGCCCGCCGGCTGCTGTGGCGCGCGGTCCTCACTTTGACCGGCGGGCTGCGGGTACGCGGCGCGGCCATGCTGCCTGCCGGTCCGTGCGTGATCATCGCCAACCACAGCTCGCATGCCGACACCGCCGCGCTCATCGCCGCGCTGCCCGCCCGCCGGCGTCCGGCGGTCGCCGCGGCTGCGGACTACTGGTTCCGCAGCGGTCCGCGGTCGCGGATCTGCCAGATGCTGTGCGGGGCATTCCCGGTGCGGCGCGCCGGCGGTGGCAGCGCCGATCTCACCGCCGCGGCCTGCCTGCTCGCTGCCGGCCACGACGTGATCGTTTACCCGGAGGGAACCCGGTCACGGGACGGAACGATCGGGGAGTTCCACCGCGGCGCGGCCCGGCTGGCGGCGGCAGCCGGCGTGCCGCTGGTGCCCGCCGGGATCAGCGGGACGAGAACGCTGCTGCCCGCGGGCGGATCCGCTGTAAGGTTCCGGCGCGCCACCGTCACGGTCAGCTTCGGAGTTCCGCTCGCCAGCAGCTGGCAGGCGGACTGCCGGCTGGCGGGAGCCCATGCCCCAGGCTCGGCGGCGCGCACCGTCGCCGGCCCGGCAGCGCTTCCCGGAGCCACGGCCGGCATCACGGCCGACATCGTGGCCAGCCTGATGGCCGGCGTGATGGCTGTGGCGCGCGCCCGGGTCGCCGAGCTGACCAGACCATGACAGATCCCGTCGGCCGCGCTCCGGCCGAGGCGAGAAGATGGTGCTCATGGAACCTCTCGTCACGATCGACGATGTGCGCGCCGCGGCTGACCGGATCGCCGGCCGCGTGGTGCGCACACCGCTCCTCCCGTTCGCCGCGGCCGAGCCGGGCAGGCCGCTGTGGCTCAAGCCCGAGTCGCTGCAGCCAATCGGCGCGTTCAAACTGCGCGGCGCGTTCAACGCCATCCTGGAGCGACTCGACGAGGCGCGGCTGCACGGCGTGGTGACGCACTCCAGCGGCAATCATGCGCGCGCGGTCGCCTGGGTGGCGCGGGAACTCGGCGTGCGTGCGGTCATTGTCATCCCGGACGTCGCGCCCGCGGTGAAGGTCGATGCAGTGCGCGCGCTTGGGGCCGAGGTGGTGCTGGTCACGGCTGCCGAGCGGGAGACCCGCGCCGTAGACCTGGCCGCCGCGCATGGCTACGTGATGATCCCGCCGTATGACGACGCGGCAGTGCTGGCGGGGCAGGGCACTGTCGGGCTGGAGATCGCCGCCGACCTGCCAGACGTCGACCTGGTCCTCGTTCCGGTCAGCGGCGGCGGACTCATCGGCGGCGTCGCGACGGCTGTCAAGGCGCTTTCCCCTGGCACCGCGGTGATCGGTGTCGAACCGGAACTAGCTGGCGACGCCGCCGAGTCTTTCCGGACCGGAGCCCGCGTCACCTGGACGACTGAGCAGACCTACCGCACGATCGCCGACGGCCTCCGCACCACGTCAGTTGGCGAGATCCCGTGGCGGCAGATCCAGAAGTACGTGGACGACATCATCACCGTCACCGAAGACGAGATCCGCGAGGCCGTCGGCCGACTGGCAGCGGACGCCCGGCTGGTCGCCGAGCCGTCGGGCGCGGTACCGTTCGCGGCGTATCTGCACTACGCCGACCGCCTGGGCGCGCGCGGCAACACGGTCGCGGTGATCAGCGGCGGAAACCTCGCCATGGACACCCTGGCGGAGCTCATCGTCTCCTGAGGACCCTCCGGGGAGCGCTTCGACGCCCTAGCTGTCCGCGATGCTGATCTTCTCCAGGAACCGTTTGATCGGGGGAATCGACTGGTCAGTGCGCCAGAACGCCTGCAGGTGTCCAAGTCCGTGCAGCGCGACGGCGGTAGCGTCCGGCATGGCACCGGCGGCGGCCTGGCCAAGGGCCCACCAGTCGGGATCACCGGCCGCAACACCGAGCAAGTGCAGCGTTGGCACGGTGATCCGCCCCGCGACCTGCCAGAACGGCGGCTCGGTGGCAAACGCCTCGTAGCTGCCCGCGAACACCTCCGCGTCGGTCGTGCACAGGTGCTCGACCAGCCACTCCGGGGGCGGTTCGGCTTCGGCTTCGGCCATCTCCAGGATCACCGCCTTGGTGCCCTTGGCGAGCACCTCCCGGGCGGCCTCCAGGTCCTCGACGGGGTCCTCGTCGGGACTTGGCACTGAGTCGAGCGCGACCAGTCCGGCCAGCCGTCCGGGATATGTCGCGGCGACGGCGTAGCCGATCCGGGCGCCGAGTGAGTAGCCGACCATGACGGCCCGGCTGATCCTGGCGTCGTCGAGCACCGCGATGACGTCCTCGACGTAACAGTCCATGTGGTGGCCGGCCGGTCCGGTGGGCGCCTGGCTGCGCCCGTGCCCCCGATGGTCGAAAAGGACATGCCGGTAACCCGGCAGGCTCGCCGGGTAGCCGGCGCGCCCCCACATCCTCGAATCCCCGCACCCGCCCGTGTGCCACAGCACCGGCAGTCCGGCACCCGTCTCTTCGTAGAACAGCCGAAGCCCACCGTTGTCGACGTACGGCATCGCCCCTCAGCCCCCAATGCCTCCGGACAGATGTCCGGAATGAGTTGAATGCTCACTTATGCCCGGTACGCTGGTCTGCACCACACATACGGAGATGCGATGAGCGTAATGGACGACCCGGCGGAAGCGGAGAAGCTGGTGAAGCTCCTCGAGATGATGACCGATCTCGGGCGGGGCGAGCTGGCGTTCCTCGTCGGCCACATGGCGGCGAAGAACCTCGACCTCGCGGTCGAGGCCTTCGGCGTCCTGATGTCCACGTCGCTCCCTCCCGAGGCTTCGCTCCCGCCGGAGGCGTAGTCTTCGCGGCGCCTACCTGCAGCGCTCTCCTCAGGGCAGTGCTGAAAGCCCGGCCGGTGTTGACCCGCCGGGCTTTCAGCATCACCTCGACTGCGGGCGCGTCGTTGCGTCAGCCGCGCAGGGTGGCGCCGTCGGACAGCCGGCCCACCGTGCGCTCATACACGCCCAGCCAGCCGTTGTCGCCCGAGGGGGCGGGGGCGGTGAATGCCGCCCGGCGGCGCTCGACCTCGTCGTCCGGGACTTCGAGGTCGATCACCTGCCTGTCGAGGTCGATCGTCACGATGTCGCCGTTGCGGACCAGGCCGAGCGGCCCGCCGGTGGCGGCCTCCGGCGCTACCTCGCCTACGACCAGGCCCTTGTTCACGAGGCCGGACATCTGGCCGTCGGTGACCACAGCGCACTTGTCGCCCAGGCCGGCGCCGTTCAACGCGAAGATGAAGGCCGACGTTAGCCCCATCCCCGGGCCGCCGCGCAAGCCGATCCCGGCAAGGAGGATGACTTCGCCGGGCTGGATTTCGCCGGCTCGCAGCCCGTCGAGGGCGGCGTCGCGCGAACCGTAGATGCGGGCCGGCCCGCTGAACCGGCGGGGACGGGTGTCCTCGACGGCTAGCTTGAGCACAGCGCCCTCGGGGGCGAGGGACCCGCGCAGCACCACGATGGTGGGGTGGTTCGCGAACGGCCGGTCCGCGGGCCGGATGACTTCCTCGTCCCGCACGACGGCCGAGTTGTAGATCTCGCCTGCCGTCCGGCCGTCCACGGTCGGGGTGTCTGGCCGGAGCAGGCCCGCGAGCTGCTTCATGACCGCCTGCGTGCCGCCGGCCTGCTCGAGGTCCTCGATGAGCTGGCTGCCGTTCGGGCGCACGGCGGCGACGAGCGGGACCTTCGGCGCGAGTGTCTCGTAGAGCTGCCAGATGTCCACGTCACACTCGGCCTCGACCGCCACGGCCTTCAGATGCTTCATCGTGTTGATGGAGCCGCTGAGTGCGAGCATGACCGTGACCGCGTTGGCGAACGCATCGGCCGTGAGCACGTCACGGGGGCGCAGGTTCTCGGTTATCAGGCTGACGATCCGCTCGCCTGCCCGCCGTATGGCGTCCCACATCTCCGGGCTGTTGGCGCGTACCGGCGTGGTGCCGGGAAGCGTCATGCCGAGCGCTTCGCAGCTGATGTGCATCGAGTTGGCGGTTCCCATCCCGGCGCAGACACCCGGGCCCTTGATCGCGTTCTCGCTCATCTCGGTGAGCTCCTCGAGCGTGATCTCGCCGGCCGCCATGTGGCCCGCCTTGAGGAACACCTCCTCGATGTCCATGTGCTCGCCGCGGTAGATGCCGCATGGCTGGTAGCCGCAGGGCACGATCAGCGTGGGGATGTTCAGCCGTGCCGCGGCCATGAGCTGACCGGGAACGGTCTTGTCGCAGGACGCCAGGCAGATCATGCCGTCCAGCTGCGCGCCCTCGACCGCGACCTCGATGTCAGCGGCGATCAGGTCCCGGGTCGGCAGGATGTACCGGCCGTCCTTGCCGGTCGCAGTGATGAAGTCGCTCGGCGCGGCGGTCCGGATCTCGAAGGCCAGGCCGCCCGCTTCCCGGATCGCCTGCTTCAGCGGCCCGACGATACCGTCGAGGTGTGCGAAACAGCTCGCCAGGTCCGACGAGCTATTCACGATCGCGATCTTCGGCTTCAGCATGTCCTCGTCGCTGATGCCAAGCGAAAGCCATTGCGCCCGGCGCGTCGCCCACCGAGAGCTGCCCACAGGCAGGTTGCTCCTGAGCTCCATCGTTACCACTCCTCCCCTAGGTATGCGCCGTCGGCGAGCAGCCGGTCGCGCAGTTGCCCGTATTCCACCTGGCGGCACGCGATGTCGTACTTGAGTGCCAGATCCGCGGCGGTGCCGGCCGCCTGCCCCATCGCGAAGCACGGGCCAGAGACCCGCGCGGCGGACTGACCGCCGTGCGTCATCGACGCGCACCGTCCCGCTACATAGAGGTTGTCCACCACTTTCGGCATGATCATGCGGAATGGCAGCTGGTTGAATCCCCGGGGGTTGTCCCCGCGCGGGAAGCGGATGTCCACATCACCGGTGACGTGCGCCTCGACTGGCCAGCCGTTGACCCCGATCGAGTCGGGAAAGTCTGCGCAGTCCAGGATGTCATCCTGGCTGAGCTGGTACTCGCCGACGATCCGGCGGGTCTCCCTGATGCCGACCTGCGGGGCGATGTCCACGATGTAGGAATCCTCGAATCCCGGGGTGTGGTCCCTGATGAACTGGAACGCGTCCAGGACCTGCCTGCGCCCGGTTATCTCACCGTAGCTGAGCTGCCAGACGTCGGTGCCGTCCACCGGGCTGCCGTCCGGGTTGGCGAGCTGGCTCATGTTGGCGCGCCACTCCAGCGGGTTCCGTTGCGGCCGGACGATCGGCCGCTTGCGCGGGAACTTGTGGGTACCCGCCGCCTCGGCTTCGTCCATCTTCCTGGCGACCACTTCCCACGCACGGCCCGCCTTGACGGGGTCAACCCCGTTGATGCGGAACATCAGGGACGGGAACAGCATGTCCCCGGCCGAGCTGCCCTTCTCGAACGGGGCTCCGGACCACGCGGCCACGTCCCCGTCCCCGGAACAGTCAATGAACACCTGGCCGCGGATGGCGTGCCTGCCGGACTTAGACTCCACGAATACCGCGCCGATCCGGTCATCCGCTGCCATGCCGACTCCGGTCACCATCGCGTGGTAGAGCAGCGTGGCGCCGGATCCGCCGACTAGTTCATCGGCCGCGATCTTGTACGCGGAGATGTCGAATGCCTGGGCCGACACCCGCTCTCCGAGGGACAGGTGCGGATCGCTCAGGCCGTCCAGGTCCCTCATGCGCTCCAGCAGGACATCGGCTAGCCCGTGGATCACCTGGCGGTGCTCGCCATGAACGTTGGCGTGCAGCCCGCAGAAGGTGGCCAGGCCGCCGGCGGTGCCCGCGCCGCCGAGGTAGCCGTAGCGCTCGACGAGGATGGTCGACCGGCCGGCCTGAGCAGCGGAAGCAGCCGCAGTGATCCCCGCTGGCCCGCCGCCTATTACCACGACCTCGTATTCTCCGAGGACCGGGGTCTCGCGGGCGGGCTCAGATACCGCTTGCATTTTCGTCCTTCCGCTTCAGGATCTCGATGACACCGCGGTCACCGTCGACCCGGACAAGATCGCCGGTCTGGATCGCCTCGATCGGGTCCTGATCGAGGGTGGTCACGCAGGGCACGTGCGATACCACGACGGCCAGCGCGATCTTCGTGTTCATGATGTTGAAGACCATGGCCTTCGGCCCGCACCCTCCGAGCCGAGCCAGGTGGAACACGCCCGACCACCCGGACGAGCCCTTGGCACCGGGGAACACCAGGACCTTTCCCGCCATGGACTGGCCGACCAGTTCGTGCCGGGATTCGATGATCGTTCCCGTGCGTGGGTCCACGCCGCCCCAGCCCGCGATCGCGTCCCTGGTGACGAGCGCCTCTCCTTCGACGACCCCGCCACCCAGGCCACGGCCGTGCAGTTCGATCGCCGTCATGCCAGCTCCCCCCGCCACCGTCCGGTCACCGCAGCATCGACGCATTCGCTCGTCGAGCCGAACCAGCCCTGCACGCCCATGATCGCGGGCAGGTAGTGCGCCTGCTTGGCCGAATCCGTCACGACGACTTTGGTGCCGTCAGGGACGAAGCGGCCCATCGCCGGGCACGTGTCGCTCATCAGCACCCCGCCGGCCGCGCGCAGTCGCTCGCCGTAGCCGCTGCGCTCAGCGAGCAGCCGGATGGCGCGCGGGGTGAAGACCCACAGCTGGGTACCGGGCGCCACCTTCCGGTCGCCGAGCAGGTCGCAGACGTCGCGGATCTGGTCCAGGCTCGCGTGCGGGCAGCCGATCATGATCAGGTCGACCGCGGTGTCGGTCGCGGTCGTGTTGAGCCGTGCGTAAGCGGCTTCCCGCTCAACCGGGCCGTATTGCACCGTGTGCAGTGCTGGCTTCCCGCCGAGTGCCTGCTCAAGCGTCTGTGCTTCCGCGGTGACCCCGGGGATGTGGTACAACTCCACCCCGCCCGACGTGGCTGCGGCAGCGCCGAAGTGCTTGAGCTTGACCAGGTTCGGCGTGTCAGTGATGCCGGTGATCACCGGGACGGTCTCGCCGGCGACCTTGCCTACGGCGTAGCCGAGCAGGCCCCAGTCCCGGTTGGTGGTGACGTCGACGGTCACCTCGATGTGTACCGTGGCGTGCCTGTTCTGCGGAAGGTGATAGCCCCAGAAGGGGATCTTGCCGGTGAGCATGGCCGCGGCCGCGCTCTCGCGGCCCTCCACGTTGGTCATCGCGCCGAGTACCGAGTTGATGTAGATGACCGCCGAGGACTCCATCCAGGCGCAGTGCTCACCGCGTGTTGGCACGTTCCCGACCTGGTAGGGGGTACACGTGTTCATCAGGTGGATGCCGTGCCGGGCGCTGTAGGACTCGCTGTCGAGGATCGCGTCGTGGATCTCCTCCGGCACGCCCTGCACCTGCCATTCGACCGTGTCCATCGGGCCGATGAGCTGGCAGCTATGCGCTCGCACCTGGGGAATCTCGAATCCGCCGGGGCTGTCGAGGCTGATCTGCGCGAAAACGTCGTCGGGAGTGCTGCCACCGAGCTTGCGCTGCTGGGCGTTGAAGATGTTCGCCCCGCACACGTTGTCCGTGTCGATGAGCCGTTCAGCGCCGAGCACCTCTCCGTACCTGACCAGCAGGTCCATCGCCGCCTGGACGGCGGGGCCGTCCTCGCCCTGCAGCATCCGCTGCTCGTCGTCGGTCAGTATCACGATGCTTCTCCTGCGGTCGCGCGCTGGGCACCCACCCGGGTCCCTGCGGTGCTGGGCCGGGCCGCTGCGGTATCCGCCGCGAGCGTCCCGCCGGTCACGGTTTCCGGGCCAATCCACGCACCCGCGGCGAAGAGCACCCCGCCCAGCACGATCAGGACTAGCGGTGCGTAGTCGTAGGGCATGACGTTCTTCAGCATGCCGATCCAGACGCTGTACATGGACGGCAGGATGAGGCTCACGGTGTAGGCGGTCCCGTAGCCCGAAGAGCGCACGCCCTTGCCGAAGCGCTCGTTCAAGTAGACGACGATGGTTCCCAGCGGCCCGTTGACAAGGATGAAGCCGATGATGGCGAGGATCGCGATCGGCACAAACGCCGTGCCGTCGTTCGCCAGCACCACCATGAACGCGTACGCCAGCGACGCGAACACCGTGACCGCGATGGCGCTCCAGAACAGGACGCGCCGACGGCCGACACGCTGGCTGAGAGCGGCGAAGCCGATCATGGCGATAATCGTCGCCACGTTGGCGTAGATCTCCATCGTTGAGACGTCCGACGCGTTCTGGTGGAGCACGCCGATGAGCATGCCGGGCAGGAAGGACAGCATCATCTGCGCGGCAAACCACATGCCGGTCATCAGCAGGAAGACCTGGAGCAAGTTCTTGAAGTTGTCACCGGAGAACAGTTCGACAAGCGGTGGTCGCTTCGATTCCCGGGCCTGCGCGAGCGCTTCGACGTCCACTTCGGGAACCCGCGCGTAGTAAACGAGGTAACCGATGCCGAGCAGCACTCCGAAGAAGAACGGAAGCCGCCAGCCCCATGACTGGTACGCGGGCGGCGCGATCTGCTTCAGCGCGGTGAGCTGGACGACGCTGATGAAGATGATTGCCACCGGCGCGCCCGCCGAAACGACGCCGCCGACGAGGCCGCGAAGCCGCGCCGGGCTGCGCTCGATCGCCAAGGGGACTGGCCCAGCGTAGCCGCCGCCGAGGAAGACGCCGTCGATGAACCGGAGCACGATGAGCGCGGTGAGAGCGCCGTAGCCCCAGGTGCCGTAGCCCGGCAGGCACGCCAGCACCAGGGTGGTGATCGTGAAGCCGACACCGCAGATCATCGTGACCTTCTTGCGGCCGATCCTGTCGCCGAGGTGGCCGAAGATCGGGCCGCCTACGGGCCGGGCGAGCAAGGTCACGGTGAAGATGACGCTAACCAGCGTCACCTTGGTCGTCGTCGGCATCGAGCTCGGCTCGAAATAGTTCATCGCCGCGGGGAGGATAAAAGCTGGAACATAAATGTCGTAGCTATCGATCAGCAGGCTGATGATGCCACCGACAATAGAACGCTTGGCGGCCGGCGCGAGGCCGGTGCCGCTTTCTCGCGAAGTCACGGTCATGTCGTTGCGGGTTCCTTTCAAGCCGGTAGCCGCGATTATGAGAACCTTAGGATCGCGTGCCCGGAGTGTAAAATCATAGTTACGGCTAGCAGGCATAAGCTGTGCTTATGGCTGGTGCTGCAAGTGCGCCCGCCGCAGCGAAAACGGGATTGGGGACGGGCTAGTCCAGCTTCGCTGCGAGCGTCGCCACCGCTTCGCGCAGCCAGGCGTGCGCGGGATCGGCGTCCCGGTCTTCGTGCCACCACAGGGCCTCGAGGATGGGATCGGGGTTGCCCGGGCAAGGGAGAACGCGCAAATTGAGGTTGTCCCCGAACTGGGCGGCGACGCGCCGTTGGATGAGAGCCACCCGGTTGGTTCCCACGATGAACTGCGGGACGGTCAGGTAACTTTCGACGCCGATCGCGACCTTGGGCCGGATGCCGAGCAGTGCGAGCTGCCGCATCACCGGCGGCGCCAGCGGCGAGTTCTGATTCCGGTAGAACGGTGCCACCCAGCTCGCATCCTGGAGATCTTCGAGGGTGAGCGAGCCGTCGGCCCCTAGCGGGTTGTCTGCGGACAGGACGCATACCCACTTGTCGGTGAACAGCTCGGTGGAGTGCACGAGCGGCAGCGTCTGCCTTCGCTCGGGCGCCACGATGCCGTCGACCCATCGGATCAGATGTGGCATGTCCAGTGCCAGCGCCTGCCGGACCAGGCGGATCTGGAGCGCTGCGTGGGGTGCCTGCTCTTCGAACAACCGGGACAGCCGGTCACCTAGGACGGCAACGGTGTAGTCCGACATCATCAGCGTGAACTCGCGCCGCGTTGAAGCCGGGTCGAAGTCGCTGCCGGTGGAGAAGAGCTGCTCGGCGGCCGCGCATATCTCCTCGACCTGACGCTCGAGCTGAACCGCGAGCGGCGAAAGTACGTAGCCGCGGCTGACCCGTACCAGCAGCTCGTCGCCGAAATGCCTGCGCAGCCGGGAGAGCGCAGCGCTGACGGCCGGCTGGGTAACTCCGACGCGCTCCGCCGCCCTGGTCACGTTGCGTTCCCGCAGCAGCTCCCGGAGCACAAGGATCAGGTTCAGGTCCAGGCTTGCCAGCTGAGCGACCCGTCGTCTCATTACGCCAGGATACCTCACGGAACACCATTAACCTGGACAAACAGGACGATCAGTGATGAAACCTGTCGGCCGAACGGATGCTTCGCGCGGGCCAGCGGCTCGAAGACAGCCATAAATTACGCTTATGCCTACCAGTCGTATTGACGATTTGACTGCCCGTACACGCAGATCTAGCATGGCCGAAACGTTTATTAAGCGCGCCCTCCCGGCGGACAGCTAATTTAATGCCCAATTAGCTTTCCTTCGAGTCCGCATCGCCTGTCCGCGCGATTTCCGCGGCGCCTCACGACTGCCTACCGTCTGCTTCTTTCGCGGAAAGAAAAAGGTCTTTATGAAGCTAACTGCTCGCACTCGCCGGGTATCGAAAATAGCCGCGGTGGCCGCAGTGGCGCTCACCGCCGCTGCGTGCTCAAGCACAGCGTCCTCGGGCTCTGCTAGTGCCAATGGCCCAAGCTCGGCTGGCGCCGCCTCGGGCTCTACCACGGCCAATGTTTCACCTTCGACGCTGGCGACACTCCAGGCCGCGGTAACCAAGGCTGAGCAGGTGCCGGCGTTTACCGCTCCGGGACCGGCATTCAACGCCGGGACCGCCCGCGGCAAGACCACTGTGGCGGTGCCCAGTAGCTCGCTGATCCCGTACTGCGCGCAGACGATTCAGCAGATGCAGGCCATCGGCAAGTCGATCGGGACCCCCGTGGTGAACTACCCGGCTAACTCGGGGCAGACGTCCTGGGAGTCGGCCGCGGAACTGGCGCTGACCAGCCACGCTGGCGCCTTCACGACGATCTGCGGGATCAACCCCTCTGACATCGGCCCCCAGGTCGCCGCACTGCGCGCCAAGAGCGTCCCGGTCGTCGCACTGCTCGGCGATGTCTCCCAGGCCGCGCCAAGCACGGTTTCGGCTGGCACCTCGATCCAGCTGAACCTGGCAGCGCAGCTCCTCGCCGATGACGCCGTGGTGCAGAACGATGGCAAGCCGTTCCACGCCCTGGTGCTGACCGACTACGACATTTATGCCGCGAGCAGCCCGGTCGGCGCGGCCGTAGCGCAGCTGAAGAGTGTTTGCGGCGCAAATTGCCCGGCCACGGTGGTTAGCGTCCCGATCACGCAGTGGACGACGAACATCGAGTCCACGGTCAGCGCCGCACTTCTCCACGATCCCAAGATCACCGCGGTGATCGCGCTTTACGACGGCATGGTCCCTGGGCTGTACCCCGCGGTGCAGGGCGCGCACCGGGCGAACCTGAAGGTCTACACCTACGGCGCGTCGCAAGGTGTGGTGAACATGATCTCCAGCACGCACGGCGTCGTCGCCGCGGACATCGGCGCTAGCGCCTCGTGGACCGCCTACACCCAGATGGACCAGGTACTTCGGCTGCTCGCCGGTTCCAAGGCGCTTCCCACCGGCGCCGAATACCCCGCGCTCCGGCTGTGGGCGCCGTCCAACGCCGCCCAGTTCGGTAGCCCGAACCCCTACGGGACCAGCTACATCAGCGGTTTCCGCCAGCTGTGGGGACTTGGCTGATGACTGCGGACCCGAAACCAGTGCTCGAGCTGCGGAACATCAGCAAGCAGTTCGGCGGCACCCGGGCACTGGACCGGGTCGACCTCACGCTGCGTCAAGGCGAGATCGTCGGGCTGCTCGGACAGAACGGCTCCGGGAAGTCAACGCTAGTCAAGGTCCTGGCAGGCGCTCATGCTCCCGAACCGGGTGGAACGGTGCGGGTGCGTGGAACGGAGAAGTCGTTCCCGCTCCGCCGGGAGGAGATGCGCCTCGGCGTGGTGGCGCAGGACCTGGGCCTGGTGGAGCAGGTCTCCGTTCTGGAGAACCTCAACATCGGGCGGCGGATCCATCCGTCCGGGCGCGGCCGGATGGGCATCAACTGGCGCGCCGAGCGGCGCCGAGCGGAGGCGTTGCTCGCCGCCTACGGAATACGGCTGCCGCTGAACGCCCTCGTCGCGGATCTGCCCCTGCTGCAGCGGGCGCTACTGGCGATCGTGCGGTGTGCCCAGGACATCGCTGGCGATGATGGGGCCGGGGACGAAGCGTGGCTAGGCGGCGTCATGATCCTTGACGAGCCGACCGTGTTCCTGCCCGAGCAGGAAACAGCCTTCCTCCTCGACCTGGTCCGGCGCAGTGCCCGGAACGGCACGAGCGTAGTGATCGTCTCGCACGATCTGGCGCTCATCCGGGAGATAGCGCACCGGGTGGTGGTGCTCAGGAACGGCGCGCTCGTCGCCGACGAGCCGATGGCCGGCGTGACCGACCGGGAACTCGTGGATCTCATCATCGGCTACGCACCCGAACACGAGGCCGACGCGGGAATCGGAGGATCGCGGCTGTGAACACGGCGGATACGGGCGCCCTCGCCAAGACGAAAGCCGACTCGGCGGTCGCGCTGGCAGCGGAAGGCTTGGCGGGTGGCCGGCTCCGTACGCTGGACATTTCCCTGCGCCGTGGTGAGATCCTCGGGATCGCGGGACTGCTGGGGTCCGGCGCCGAAGAGGTGCCCGGAATGCTGTTCGGAGCGTTGCGGGCCACGGCGGGAACGCTGACCGTCGGCGGCCGTTCGGTCTCCGCGCGAGCGCTCACCCCGCGGCTGGCCATCGGGCTGGGCATCGGGTTCGTCCCTGCCGATCGCGCCCGAGACGGCCTGGTGAGCGAAGTAAGCGTCTGGGAGAACGAACTCTTCCTGGTGAACCGCCGGTACTTCCGGCGGGGCTGGCCGGCCCGGCGGCAGGCACGCGCTGTCGCGGCGGAGAGGTCGGCCCGGTTCCGCATATCACCCCCCGGTGTCGACAACGTCGTCGGCCGGCTGAGCGGCGGCAACCAGCAGAAGGTCCTGATCGCCAAGTGGTGCGAGATCAGGCCGTCGGTGCTGCTCCTGCATGAGCCGACGCAGGGAGTAGACGTGGGCGCGCGGATGGACATTCATCAGGCGATGAGACAGCTCGCCGACGACGGTACGGCCATCATCTGGGTGACCACGGACTATGCCGAGATGGCAGAGATGGCCGATCGCGTGCTCATCTTCTCCGGCGGCGTCGTCGGCACCGAACTCCTCGGCGGTGACGTCACGCTTCGGGCGATCTCCACCGCCGTTGTCTCGGCAGCAAGCACTCCGTGATTCTTCGATGGGAAAATGATGACGACTGAATCTCAGTCCACGACCCTTGCCCCGACCGCTGAAGTGATGGCCGGTGCGCCAGCGGCACGAAGGTGGACCAGGGAACGTTCCCTGAAGCTCGCGGAAGCGGCAGCACTGCCGGTCCTGTTCATCGTCATGGTGATCGTGTTCACCGTGGCTGAGCCAGGGAGCTACCTCACCGTCGGGAACATCGCGAACGTGCTCGGAACGAACACCGTTCTGCTGGTCATCATGGTGGGGGCTCTGATCCCGCTGCTGGTGGGTGAGTTCGACCTGTCGGTGGCGTCGGTGTCAGGCTTCTCGGCGATGCTCGTCGCGACGCTGAACGTCAACTTGCACGTCTCGGTGCTGCTCGCCTGCCTCGTGGCGCTCGTCGCCTCGGCTGCGGTGGGCGCGTTCAACGCGGTCTTCGTCGTCTGCTTCGAAAACAACTCCTTCATCATCACGCTGGCCTCGGGCACGGCGGTAACTGGCATCGTCTACGCGATCTCCGGCTCGGAGACCGTGTCGGGAACTGATGCCGGCCTCAGCACCTGGACATACGGGAACACGTTCCTCGGGATACCGCTCGAGTTCTACTACGGGATCGCGGTGGTGCTCCTGGCCTGGTACCTGCTTGAGATGACTCCGCTGGGGCAGCGCACCATGTTCACCGGCCAGAACCGCTCGGTGGCCCGGCTTAGCGGTGTGCGGGTACCGCGGGTCCGTGCTGGGGCGTTCATCTTCGCCGGCCTCGTGGGCGGTCTCTCCGGTATCTTCGCGGTCGGCACCGCGGGTGCGGCGGATCCGAGCAGCGGGCCAGCCCTGCTGCTGCCGGCACTCGCGGCCGTGTTCCTGGGCATGACGACCATACGACCGGGCCGGCTTAACGTGGTGGGCGCCGCCATCGCCGCCTACTTCCTCGCCTCCGGGGTCGCCGGGCTTGAGCTGCTTGGCGTGCAGAACTGGGTGCAAGACGTCTTCTACGGCGCCGCACTGGTCGTCGCGGTCACCGCGAGTCAGCTGCTGCGCCGCGGGCTGGCACGGTAACGAGAAGCTGAGAGAAGGGCGCGGGAAATGTCCGATATGGCAGGGGACAAGGATCTGGCCGCGAGGCTTTTCGACGTCCGGGGAGCGCGGACGCTTGTCACCGGCGCCGGCAGCGGACTAGGGCTGGCCATGGCCGAAGTCATGGCCGCGAACGGTGCTCGGGTAATGCTGAGCGACATCGACTCGGAGCGGCTGGAGAAAGCGGGCAGCGAGCTCGCCGCGCGCGGCGCGGATGTTGCGACGTGCGCGGCCGACGTATCCGTCGCTGCGGACGTCGACCACCTCGTCGCCCGGACCCGTGAGGAGTTCGGCGGCATCGACGTGGTTTTCGCCAACGCAGGAATCAACGCGGGGCGTAACCTCGGCTACCCCGACGGGGCGATCGAGTCGTTCCCGATGGACGCGTGGTCGAAGGTCATGGACATCGACCTGGGCGGAGTGTTCAACACCCTGCGCTCCTGTGCCCCGGTGATGAAGGAGCAGCGTTCCGGCAGCATCATCGTTACGGCCTCGACGGCTGGCCTGCGCGCTGAGCCGCTGGTCGGCTACGCGTACGTGGCCGCGAAGGCCGCGGTGGTCAACCTCGTCAAGCAGGCGGCGCTCGAACTGGTTCAGTACGGAGTCCGGGTCAACGCGATCGCCCCAGGTTCCTTCTCCACCAACATAGGCGCCGGGAAGAAGCAGTCCAGCGCCTACGGCGAGGTCTGGCTGACCACCATCCCGATGCGGCGCCGGGGCGAGCCAGACGAGATCAAGGGGATCTCGCTGCTGCTCGCCTCGCAGGCCTCCAGCTTCGTGACCGGTTCGGTGTGGACCATCGACGGCGGCTCCACTGCGCTCACCCAGGGCGGTGTCCCCGACTACCCAGACGTCTGACAGCGACAGCCGTCACCCCGCTGCCCGGTCGCGTTCGGCGGTGAGCTGCAGGGCGATGTCGATGATCATGTCTTCCTGTCCGCCGACGTAGCCGGCTTCGCCGACGCGCTGGAGGATCTCGTGGGCGGGAACCTGGTAGCGCTCGGCGGCGCGCTCGGCGTGCAGCAGGAAGCTGGAGTAGACCCCGGCGTAGCCCTGTGTGATGGCACCCCGGTCGGCGAACGGGAGCCGGTGCAGGAACGGCTTGACCACGTCTTCGGCGGCGGCGAGGGCACCCTGGACGTCGACGCCGGTCGGGATGCCCAGGC